>JAEAME010000452.1_pt1 | contig 42467 bp, 40 predicted proteins | sample 8958731 | NCBI WGS metagenome assembly JAEAME01 (sample SAMN16933194, study PRJNA681113) | bioreactor sludge metagenome | isolation source: anerobic bioreactor sludge (Control) | place: India:Bengaluru | collected 2018-10-24
AAATATAACTGAGAATTGGGATGTTATCATACGGCCTGATTGGTTTTTCACAGCCTGGACATGCTGATGGTGGTTTTACGATGGACTTTTCTCTGGGGATTCGATAGATGCAGACATTAAGAAAGCTACCGATTGCACTACCCAGGAGAAAGAAAAATATGTGAAGAAGTATTCCCATCAATATCCGTCTTTTCTTTTCTTGCTGAGAGCAAAATGAATTATCCTATATGATGGAACCGCATTTCCAACAAATTTTGATTTCAAAAAAGCACTTAGTCCCATTCGGAGCCCCTCAGCGATCAAATTTCATTAAACAAAAGTTTAAAAAAGGGGGCACTAAATGCCCCCTTTTATCCGCCAAATAACTTTTAATTCTTAGGGATATACGCCTCATCTAAACCAGTGGCACCCCACGTCCACTGCTTCAAATCAGGACCTGGCGTAAGCGTGACAGTTGCTCCGGATACTCCAGATCCAATATTCTTCTTGGTATCACTACTGACACCGCTGAAGAAATGTGCACTTATGACTCCTGTATCAGCTTCAACTGCCATTCCATCAGCGTCGTCGAGATACTTGGTTGGAACATCAATTCCATAATATGTCTTGACGTCTGCTGCGTTGGCTGCTACCCTAACGCCTCCTGATTCTGTGTAATAGGCCATAACAGCCGTCTTTACTGCGCCCATGGCGTGAATGACCTCCTGCACCTTTGCCTTTTTTGTGTAGCTGGAGTAAGCAGGGATTGCGATCGCAGCCAGAATGCCGATGATCGCAATAACGATAAGTAACTCAATCAACGTAAAACCTTTAGAATTTCTTTGAACCTTTAACATGTAACACCTCCGTTTAGAATGTATTTATATAACAGTATCGTATCTTAATAGGATAACTTTAGTGGGTCAATGATAATTCTCACACTGAATAATCCCGTCAATTACGAATCATTAATTAGTACAAACATAATTAAACCATATGGTTAGCTGCCTTAAAACAAGCAACTGAGTGCTCTTTTGTGCCTTGTAGATTTGGCATATTTGCGGCACAAAATCTTTCTGCCATTTCGCAACGTTCGTAGTAAGTACATGCGTTACCGTCATGAATGTCGTCGGCTTTTTCTTTCACAGCACAGACCTCGCCTTGTGCAGCTTTAATAAGCATTTGGGTGTATGGATGAAGCGGGTGAAAGAAAACCTCTTCTTTATTTCCCATTTCAAGAATTCTTCCTTTGTACAGCACGATGATATCATCAGATATGAATTGAACAATATTAAGGTTATGAGAGATAAAAATAATTGATATTCTTGATTGTTTTTTGATATCTATAAAAAGATTTATAATCTGGGCCTGAATAGAAACATCAAGAGAGGAAACCGGCTCGTCGGCTATTAACAGCGAGGGAATTAAGGCGAGTGCCCTTCCAATGGCAACTCTCTGCCTTTGGCCACCGCTCATCTCATGAGGATATTTATTAAGAAAGTCTTCATCCAAACCAATATTTCTCAAAATTTCAATGACCTTTTCGTCGATTGTATGTCTATTAACGATTTTATGAAATAGTAAAGGTTCCCTCAAAGCATCAATGACTTTTTTTCTCGGGTTGAGAGAGGAGTATGGATCCTGAAAAATAATCTGAATGTCCTTGCGTAAGCTTTTCAGGTTTTGTTCGCTTAACCTCGTTAAGTCTTGATCAAAAAACTTAATAACTCCGTTATCTGGTTTTTCCAAAAGCAAAAGGCATCGGGCAAGAGTGCTTTTTCCGGAGCCGCTTTCGCCGACAATGCCAAGCGTTTTTCCTTCATGTAATTCAAAGCTTATTTTATCAACAGCTTTTATTATCTTCTTTTTATTAGAAAAAACTGTTTTTTTTAATTCATATGTTTTTTCTAATTCTGAAACAGATAGCATCGGACCCATTTGTCTTTCCCAACATTTATAAAAGGTGGTTCTTCAATTTTACATCTTGTCATAACATGTTTGCATCGGGGATGAAACTTACAGCCAGCGGGTAGATCAGTCAGCTTTGGAACAAAACCAGGGATAGTTTTCAGTCTTTCAGAAGTTTCTCTGACCCTGACAACTGAATCGAGAAGGCCTTCACTGTAAGGATGCAACGGCTCGCGAAAGAAATCATCAACAAAATTTTCCTCAACAATTCTCCCTGCATACATTATTCCGATTCTTGTGCCTGTGTTTTTCATAATATGAAGATTATGGGTAATAAAAAGCATTGAGACGTTGTTTCTTTGAATAAGGTCTTGGAGCAAACAAAGAATTTGTCCCTCAGTTGCAACATCAAGGGCTGTGGTCGGTTCATCGGCTATGATGAGGGATGGTTTGCAGGCGATTGATATTGCGATAAGAATCCTTTGTCTTTGTCCACCGCTCAATTGATGCGGATACTTGATATATGTTTGTCCCGGCGCATCAAAACCAACATTTTTTAAAAGCTCCAGGGTTCTTCCCTCCAATTCCTTTTTTGACAAATCGGTATGGATAGAGAGAATTTCTGCAACCTGATCCCCTACCCTAAAGACCGGGTTTAGTGAAGTCATTGGTTCTTGGAAAATCATACTGATTTTTTTACCTCTGATTGATTCCATCTGTTTTTCTGTTAATTGAAGCAAATCATTTCCTTCAAACAGTATCTTTCCACTCAAAATCTTTCCGGAAGGTGGAATGAGCCTCATCATTGAAAGCGCTGTCATCGTCTTACCCGAGCCACTTTCGCCAACCAGCCCGAACGCCTCTCCTTTTTTTATGGTAAGGTTGACATTTTCTAATACGCGAATAGTAGATGATGCTGAACAAAAACCAACATTTACATCGCTCATAGTAAGTAATGAATTGTCTTTTACATTTACCATCTCAGCTATCTCGCAAGGGAAAATATTTTTGATTATTTTAGCCTCTTGCATTATACTAAACCAAATTTAAATGGCAAGTTTTTTATATCATAGAATCCTTAAAGCTTCCTTCAGTGAAAGATAAAAAAAACAGATTATTTCCATGATCTTTGCAAAGGAGTCAACTATGGTCGACCATAATATAAGAGAAGGCCTTACCTTTGATGATGTGCTCCTGGTCCCGTCTTTTAGCGATATGATGCCAAAAGATGCCGATGTTTCTACCTATCTGACAAAGACAATCAAATTGCACATACCAATTCTCAGCGCAGCAATGGATACGGTAACCGATGCAAAAGCAGCAATTTGTCTTGCCCAGGAAGGCGGCATAGGAATTATTCACAGGAATATGGGCATCGAGGAACAGGCTCAGGAGGTTGAAAAGGTAAAGAAATCAGAAAGTGGAATGATTGTTGATCCCATAACAATCCGTCCTGAACAAAAAATACGAGATGCCATAGAACTCATGGCAAGATTCAGAATATCGGGGATCCCGGTAACAAAAGGGAAAAGGCTTGTGGGAATAATAACAAACAGGGATCTGCGATTCGAAACGAATCTTGAAGAAACGGTTGAGAATGTCATGACAAAAGAAAACCTCGTGACCGTCAAAGAAGGGATAAAACTGGAAGAGTCAAAGAGAATTCTTCATAAGCATAAAATCGAGAAGCTTTTGGTGGTCGATAAAAGTTTTAATTTAAAAGGCCTCATTACCATAAAAGATATCGAAAAGATGCGAAAATATCCAAATGCCTGCAAAGACCAGCTGGGCAGGCTTCGGGTTGGCGCTGCGGTTGGTGTGGCAAAAGACAGAGAAATGAGAATTGATGCGCTCCTTAAGGCAGGGTGTGATGTTATTGCAATCGATACAGCTCACGGACATTCAAAAAATGTAATCGAAGCCATTAAAGACACCAAGAAGAATTTTAAAGACATACAGATTATTGCCGGAAACATTGCCACGGCAGATGGATGCGAAGCCTTGATAAAGGCTGGAAGCGATGGTGTAAAAATAGGTGTTGGTCCTGGGTCGATCTGTACAACTAGAATCGTTGCAGGGATCGGAGTTCCACAAATCTCTGCCATCTTTGATGTGGAAAAAGTTGCAAAAAAGTATGACATCCCTATCATTGCTGACGGAGGCATTAAATTTTCCGGAGATATTACGAAAGCACTTGCTGCTGGCGCCCATTCAGTTATGATTGGCAATTTGTTTGCTGGCACAGATGAAACGCCGGGAGAAATGGTACTCTATCAGGGGAGAACTTACAAAGTTTACCGGGGAATGGGTTCCTTGGAGGTTATGAAAGAAGGGAAGTCGCGAGATCGATATTGTATAGATGAAGATGAAATTGAGTCCAAAATTGTACCCGAGGGAATTGAAGGCCGCGTTCCTTACCGGGGATCTCTTTCGATAATGGTTCAGCAACTTATCGGAGGGCTGAGGGCTGGTATGGGATATGTTGGGTGTAGAACAATAAAAGAATTGCACGAAAAAAGTCGTTTTCTCAGGATAACTTCAGCGGGTTTAAAAGAAAGCCATGTCCATGACGTTATTATTACAAAAGAAGCGCCCAACTATCGAATCGAGTAAATCCTATGGATTATCACAAGGAAATCATTGTAATACTCGATTTTGGCTCGCAATACACTCAACTCATTGCACGGAAAGTAAGAGAGCTAGGGGTGTACTGTGAAATTTTTCCCTATAACCTCCCTGTACACGATATAGGTTCGTTAAAACCAAAAGGGATAATTTTTTCAGGGGGACCAAGGAGCGTCAACGAATCAGATGCTCCGGTCTGTGACCGGGGCATCTTTGGTTTAGATATTCCGATTCTTGGAATATGTTACGGTCTTCAGCTAACGAGTAAACTTTTTAAGGGAAAAGTAGAAAAATCCCAAAAGAGAGAGTACGGAAAAGCACATCTCTTCGTTAAGAAAAAGGACAAACTTCTTTATGGTATCAAAGACGGCGATGTTGTGTGGATGAGCCATCAAGACAAAGTGCTGAAAATGCCAAAGGGTTTTGAGACAATAGCTTACTCTGATAACTCACCCCACGCGGCGATTAAATCAAAAATAGGAAATATTTATGGTGTGCAATTTCACCCTGAGGTGCATCACACACCAAAGGGCAAAAGAATACTCAAGAACTTTCTTTTCAGGATATGTAAAGTCAAAGGGCTTTTTTCTCCAAAATCCTTTGTTGAGTTAGCAACAGAAAAAATTAGAAAAGAGGTCGGAGACGGCAAGGTTGTGTGCGGTTTGAGCGGGGGAGTTGATTCGTCGGTAGTAGCAGCTTTGGTTCATAGGGCAATTGGAGACAATCTTTACTGCGTGTTTGTAAATAATGGCGTGTTGAGAAAAGATGAGGAATATGAAGTTCTGGAGGCGTTTAAGGACAAACTTCAAGTCAACCTTATTTATGTGGATGCCGGGCAGATGTTTCTCGATGCGTTAAAAGGAATCAGAGACCCTGAACGGAAGAGGAAAATTATCGGAAGGCTTTTCATAAAGATTTTTAACAATGAAGCATCCAAAATTGGAAACGTTAATTACCTCGCCCAGGGTACACTCTATCCTGATGTAATCGAAAGCACGTCCTTTAAAGGCCCGTCGGCCACCATAAAGAGTCATCATAATGTGGGTGGATTGCCGAGGAGAATGAAATTGAAATTGCTCGAACCCTTGAGAGAGCTTTTTAAGGATGAAGGAAGAATTGTGGGCAAGGAACTTGGCTTGCCCGACAGTCTTGTTTACCGACAGCCTTTCCCCGGGCCAGGTCTCGCGATACGAATTATTGGAGATGTGACTGAAGAAAGACTCCATATACTGAAAGAAGCAGACAGCATCGTCCGTGATGAGATTGAACGTAAAGGCAGTTATCGCCATTTATGGCAGTCTTTTGCTATTCTTATTCCTGTGAAAACTGTTGGTGTAATGGGCGATGAAAGAACATATGCAAATGTCATAGCCCTGAGAATCGTGGAAAGTGAAGACGCCATGACGGCTGACTGGGCAAGGCTTTCCTATTCGGTGCTTGATAATGTTGCAAGGAGAATAATCAACGAAGTCCATGGGGTAAATAGGGTTGTTTATGACATTTCTTCGAAGCCTCCAAGCACAATTGAATGGGAATAGATGAAAGATTTCGTTCATTTACACCTCCACACACAGTTTAGCCTCCTTGATGGGGCGATCCGGTTTGATCGTCTCTTCAATCAGGCGAATGCCTTTGGTATGAAGGCATGCAGTATTACCGACCACGGAAATATGTATGGGGTCATAGACTTTTATTTCACCGCCCGCAGTTTTGGTATAAAGCCAATAATTGGCTGTGAAGCGTATCTGGCGCCTAAATCAAGATTTGACCAGATAAGAATTAAGGGCGAGGATAATGCTTATCACATAGTTCTTCTTGCTATGAATAATGAAGGTTACAAAAACCTTTTGAAAATTATTAGCTCTGCGCACCTGGAAGGTTTCTATTATGTCCCACGGATTGATAAGGATTTATTGAGGACACATAATGCAGGTCTTATATGTTTAACCGCATGCCTGCAAGGTGAGATACCCAAGCAGATTGTCAAAGGCAATGACGCTTCAGTCAAAAAAACTATAGAAGAATACATTTCAATCTTTGATGACAGGCTTTTTTTTGAACTTCAAGATAATGGTATAGCCGAACAAAAGAAGGTCAATGAAACACTCATAGATCTGTCGAAGCACTACGGTATTCCAATTGTTGCGACTAATGACTGCCATTATTTAAAAAAGGAAGAAGCAAAAGCCCACGAGCTTTTACTCTGTATTCAGACTGGTAAGACAATGCTGGATAAGGATCGCTTGAGCTTCACGGGTGACGAATTTTACTTTAAATCAGCCGACGAGATGGCCAGAGCTTTTTCGAGTTACCCGGAGGCTTTGTCAAATACGCTGAAGATTGCCGAGATGTGCAATGTTGACATTGATGTAGGTACGTATCATTTCCCCGAGTTTAAACCCAGCGAAGGCATGGAGCTGAATGACTTTTTTGAGACAACATGCAAGCAAGGTTTCGAAAACAAGCTTCAACATATCAGAACAACCTACGGGTCATTTACAAACGAACTTGAACAGGAATATAAGAAAAGGCTCTACTACGAACTGGACATAATCAAAAAAACAGGGTTTGCCAGCTATTTTCTTATTGTAGCTGACTTCATCGAATATGCCAAATCAGTAGGCATACCCGTGGGTCCCGGAAGAGGCTCTGCTGCCGGCAGTCTCATAGCATATTGCCTTGGAATCACTAATATTGATCCGATCAAATATGATTTGATCTTTGAGCGCTTCCTGAATCCGGAAAGAATCAGCATGCCGGATATTGATGTTGACTTTTGCAAAAGGGGAAGAGACCGGGTCATTGAGTATGTTACGGAAAAGTACGGGTCAGATAATGTTGCCCAGATTATAACATTCGGAACTATGCAGTCCAAGGCTGCAGTCAGGGATGTAGGCCGTGCCCTGGGAATGCCCTATGCGGAAGTAGATAAAATAGCTAAATTGATCACTTCCGGAGAGAATGGTATCTCGAAGGCAATCAGTGAAGAACCACAAATTAAAGAGCTTTACGAAAATGACGAGCGAGTTAAGGAACTTCTCGACAACGCTATGGTTCTGGAAGGTCTAGCAAGGCATGCATCAACCCATGCGGCAGGTATTGTAATCTCAAATAAGCTTCTTACAGAACACCTTCCGTTATGCAAAGGGAAGAAAAATGAAACAGTTACTCAATACCATATGAAGGTCATTGAGAAGATTGGGCTCATTAAAATAGATTTTCTCGGCCTTGAAACGTTAACTATCATTAATGACACTATATCCCTTTTAAAGGATCAAGGCATTAATTTGGATCTAAGCAAGATTCCCCTTGATGACAAAGAAACCTACGATCTTCTATCGTCAGGAAATACAGCGGGCGTGTTCCAGCTCGAAAGTAGAGGTATGAGGGATCTCCTCGTGGCGCTCAAGCCATCAAAATTCGAGGACATCATGCCTCTCATTGCCCTTTACAGGCCTGGACCGCTAAAAAGCGGTATGGTAAAAGAATTTACCGAAAGAAAACACAACCCTTCCCTGGTAAAATATGAAACACCCCTTCTTAAGGGTATCCTCGAAGATACCTATGGCGTAATCATATATCAGGAACAGATAATGAAGATTGCCACAGTTCTTGCGAACTTTTCTATAAAAGATGCTGATGCATTAAGAAAGGCTATGAGCAAGAAGATTCCTGAACAACTTGAAAGCTATAAGGAGCAATTTATTCAAGGTGCAATTGCAAATGGTGTTACACCAAACGTCGCAAAAGATATCTATGAAATTATTCTTCGTTTCGGAGAATATGGATTTAATAAATCCCACAGCACAGCTTATGGACTTATCTCGTATCAGACTGCGTATCTCAAGGCACATCATTTCGTGCCATTTTTTGCAGCTATACTAACAAGCGAAGTAAATGATACTGACAAAATGATCCAGTACATCACAGAGTGTCGTGAGAATGGAGTAGAAATTCTGCCTCCAGATATCAACAAGAGCCAAAAGTCTTTTACTGTTGTAGATAATAAAATCAGATTCGGCTTATCCGGCATCAAAAATGTTGGAGATGCTGCAATAGACCATTTGCTGAGCATAAGAGACGACCTTGGCGAATTCTCTTCTTTTATCCAATTCTGTGCGGCTGTCGATACACGAAAGGTCAATAAAAAAGTTCTTGAGAGCCTTGCGAAAGCCGGATGTTTTGATGGGATGGGGCTTAAACGCGCTCAGATCCTTAATATTATACAGGACAAAATGGACAAGTTTCAGAAAAAGGATCAGCGAAACGGTTATCAACAGATGGATATGTTTGGAAATGCTTTATCGCCTGTTGAGACATTCGAGATTCCAGACCTGGAGGAACTGTCCCACAGCGAAATACTCAATGGAGAAAAGGAAGCACTTGGATTTTTCTTCAGCCAGCATCCGTTACAACCCTATGAAGAAATAATCAAACAGATAACAAGCTATAATAGTTTGACGTTAAAAGAAATGGATATCTCAGAGGATGTCGGTGTTGTGGCAATAGTCAGCGGATGTAAGGAAATCGTTACAAAAAGAGGTGACAAAATGGCTTATTTGACCCTTGAAGACACAAGGGGGATAGTGGAAGCCATAGTATTTCCAGACCTGTATTCAAAAAACCTATTAATAATTAAAGGCGATGAACCACTTTTTATTTCCGGGTCGGTAGAGAAAAGCGAAGAAGGTCCGGCGAAGATAAAGGTAAAAAACATCAGTCTACTTGAAGACATTGTAAACGAAATTAGAAAAACAGTAAAAATTAACATACAATGTGATGTTTTTAAGAAAGAAGACCTTAAAAGATTAAGAGACGTTCTTGTTGGGCTCAACGGTAAGGCCAGCGTGATTTTAGAATTTAGAATGAATGGTGAAAAGCAGATCGTCAAACTCAATGAAATAAAAATTGACCATACCAAGGTTGATGTGTTATTTAAACACTTTTCAAAGGGCTTAGAGGTCGAGGTTTTAGATGAGATATTATCTTGATTTCGAGAAAAAACTCGAACCGATAGAGCGTCGGCTTTATGAGATAGAAAGATTTTATAATATAAGTGATCCCCGTTATGCAAAGGAAGTTTCCTACCTCAGAAAGAAAGTATCCAAACTTGAGAAAGATATTTACAGTGACCTGACAAATTGGCAGAGATCTCAAATCTCAAGACATTTAAACAGACCGCACACATTAGATTACATTTTAAAGCTTTTTTCAGATTTTTTCGAAATTCATGGCGATCGGAAATATAAAGATGACCCAGCAATGGTATGTGGTTTTGCAAGCTTTGATGGCATAAAATTGGCTGTTATCGGACATCAAAAAGGACAAGATGTTCGGGAAATGGCAAAGAGGAACCTGGGCATGGCTCATCCGGAAGGCTACAGAAAGGCTATGCGAGTTATGGAGCTGGCCAACAGATGGGGAAAGCCCATTATAACGTTTATCGATACCCCAGGGGCTTTTCCGGGCGTTGGCGCCGAGGAGCGTGGCCAGGCAGAAGCGATAGCAAGTAGTATTTGCTCTATGTTTTCTCTGTCAGTACCAATAGTAACAATTGTCATCGGCGAAGGCGGCAGCGGAGGTGCACTTGCCATTGGTGTTGGTGATAGAGTGTTGATGCTTGAAAATGCAACTTATTCAGTGATTTCGCCTGAAGGTTGTGCGGCAATACTATGGAGAGATGGCTCCAAAAGGGCTTTGGCTGCTGAAGCCCTTAAACCGACATCGTACGAGCTTTTGAAGCTTAAAGTTATTGATGACGTTATAAAGGAGCCTTTTGGGGGTGCCCATAGAAATTGGGACGAGACATTTTTGAACGTGAAAGATAGCTTAGGAAAACACATAAAAGAAATCATGGAAACTCCCGCAGATGAACTTCAACAGAAACGATACGAGAAGTTCAGAAAAATGGGAATTTTTGAAGAAAGAAAATAGGCAGACTTTTTTTGATATATCGGATAGTAGATTGTTAGCGTGATTTGCCGGTATGTTTTATTCGCTCCAACTTTACCTTGCTTATCCTTAAACCATCTATATCTCCAATCGTAAAGCGATATGGACCATGGTATATAACCTCTCCGCCTCGCGCAATACCCTGAAGCTTTGTCAGGATGAAGCCGCCAATCGTTTCATAATCAGGGGACTCCTCAAGGTCAAGCTGAAGATTATTGTTCAGATCTCGAATAGAGTAAGAACCGTCGATAATAAAGGTACCATCCTTCCGGCGTTCGATTAGATCGTCAACATCAGTCTCATCCATAATTTCGCCAAAAATCTCTTCCATTATATCTTCAAGGGTAACTATTCCTACTGTTGCTCCGTACTCATCTACAACAATCGCCATATGGGTGCGCTTTTTTTGCATTTCTTTCAGAAGACGGCTTATCTCCATTGTGTCAGGAACAAAAAAAGGTTTTTTCAAAAGCTTTAGAAGATTAAAAGGTTCTTTCTTCTGCCACATTTGGCGAGTTATATCTTTTTGATAAACAATACCAATAATATTATCCGGATAATCCTTATAAACAGGATATCTGGAAAACTCGTTGGTAACGATGTACTCTAAAACAATATCCTTGCTATCATCAATATTGATGGAATATATGTTTGGTTTTGGAACCATTATCTCTTTCACGGAACGATCAGCAAATTCAAATACACCATGGATCAACTCTTCTTCAGTTTTATCAAAAATGCCCTTTCTCCTGCCTTCTTCAAGAAGAATTTTTATTTCTCCTTCGCCAATATGCTCCTCCCCTTTTTTCAGATTAAGACTCTTGACCACGAACATAGTTGAAAATGTAAGGAAATTGACAAAGATAAAAAACAATTTTGAAGTAAGTTCGAAAAGCGGAGCGATCATAAGGGCAACTTTTTCTTTATAATTCATGCCGATATATTTAGGTACCAATTCACCAATTACCAAAAAAAGATAGGTCATAATCAAGACAATGAACGCAAGGGCGATAGTACCTGCAAAGCGTCCAATGTAAGGAATGCTCTTTAATAAAGGCTCAAGATATTGTACGGCGAGCACGCCGCCAATTGCAGATGCAAGCGTTCCGAAGAGAGTAATGCCGATCTGGACAGCAGACAAAAATTTCTCAGGATTTTCTTTCATGTTGAACAGAGTGCTTGCCCTTTTGTTCTCCTCAGATTTCATCATTTCCTTGATTTTACTTTTCCGTGAGGAGACGATCGCCATCTCGCCTGCTGAAAATATGCCATTTAGAATCAGCAACGCAATAATAAGAATAATCTCTGGAATAAAATTATCCATTGTGAACCGCGAAGCGCTCTCTGACCTGATACATAAATGCCTCGAGCCTGGTATTGATATTTGTTAATCCCTGTCCATCGTATGCAATATTTATTATTGGAACATCATATTCCTTTTGCAAAAGTCTCATAATTGCACTTGAAATTGTCCCTGGCATGCACGTAAACGGCATCACATTTACAATGCCTGATACCCCTTTCTCTATAAAGTCGACACTTTTGCCCACACTGAGAATTGCTTCTCCTTCAAGGCTAATATGGATATAAGGGCTTGCCTTCTCCAGGATAGTTTCAACCTTTGGTTCCTTTCCGTAATCAAGGTATGATCGAAAGATTTGCTCCAGCATGTGTTCATCTTTGTGCTGAATATAATTTGTAAGAGCCATATTCATTTTATCCTTGATCCCAGATCTGTGACCATTTTGACCATGGTTACTAATAAAATTTACATAAGATATCCATTCACAGATAGGTGCAAGCCATACCTGACCACCTAATGCTTCAACCGTTCTGATAACATTGCTATTGCTGAATGCATTTGACCGAACATATATTTCACCAACAATGCCAATAATTGGTTTTTTAACGCCAAGCCGTTCTATGCTTAACATTTTCTTGACAGAGTCTTCCAGGACTTCAACAATTCGATTTTCACCATTTTCCATCGCTTTCGAAACATCTTCGAGCGCTTGTTTATACACTTTTTCTGTTAAACCCTTTGTTTTTTCATAGGGGCGAACTTGATGAAGCATCTTGGAAAGCAGATCGGTAGCAACGATGGCTCTCCAGCCCAGCCTTGAAAAACGTCCTCCCAGAATATTGCAATCCCTATAGAGGCGATGATCCTGGTTGGGGGCATAAATTGGAACGTTTTCAAAACCAAGCTCATCAAGAACCATTCGATGAAACCTGTTATATTGGCCAAACCTACACGGACCATTGCCCGATGGCATAAAAAAAGCACTGTTTACTGGGTCAAAATCGCTTCTTTTGACCACCTTGACCATATCACCTGTTGTCAAAATGCAAGGGTAACACTCTTTGCCGGTTGTAAATTTCCTTCCCCAGTAGACAGATACATCGTCCGATTCATCCATGACTATCGCTTCTTGGCCACACGCTCTGAATGCGCTCGTGAATACGTGGGCGTGATCTGCCATGTAAGGGATGTAGATCCTTTTCGGCTGTTGTCCTATGCTGAATTTTGGCACCCTACTCTTTTGGCGTATCTGTTTGGTTTTGGAGTTTTTTATGCTGTCGAGAAACGCTTCTAACCTTGTGACAATTCCTGCATCCGCGCTGTGTTCATCAATCTCAAGTTGAAGAAATGGTTTTCCACCGATTGCTCTTTTAAAGAAATGTGTTATGAACGAGTCAGGTCCACACCCGAAACTGGTAATATAAATACCAAAGAGGCTTCTCTTGTCTTTAATCAACTTTGCAGCCCGTAGGATTTTTTGACCGTAGCCCCAATACATGTTAGCCAGATCGTCGTCCAGTTCAACTCGATCAATACCGGGAAGCATATCAATCGGGAGCGATTTGACACCGAGATCCATTAATTTTTTGTGAATATTTAAATTTGCACCCTGATCGGCGCTATTATAAGGTCTTCCGATGATAATCATTGCCTTTTCATTTTCATCCAACGTATCTAAAATATCCTGACCAATCTGAGCGCATTTTTTATAGAAAAGTTCTTGAGCTTCCATAGCGACTTTAAACGCCTTCTGGACATCCCTCTTGGATCTCTTAATTTGGCTTGCGAAAGAAACCAGGTTTTGTAACGCAAGTTCATTTCCTCCGCCGAAATATACTACAGGAGTGATAATTTTGGCGCCAAATGCTTCAAAATCAATAGATGCTTTTGATGTGTAAGCAATTGACTGTGCATAGGGACAAGCAAATGTATTGGTTATATTCGCAGAGGGTTTTTTCAGATTAATAATACTTGGAATAAAAACCTGTTTAAAGCCTTTGTTGAGGATGTTCAGGATATGACCGTGGGTGAGTTTTATTGGAAAACATGTTTCAACAATTATATTCTCGACGCCTTCTCGAATAGTTTTTTTGTTAGTGGGATCAGAAAAAACCGGTGAGAATCCGAGTTCTGTCAAGAAAGCTTTCCAGAATGGCTGAAAATCCCACATGTTAAGAATTTTTGGTACCCCAATTGGTTCTCCTTCTCCCTCGCATGAACGGTCGTACGTCGTATTAAGTAATTCATCACGCAATTTAAAGAGATCTTGTATATTGCTTTTCTCGACCCTTCTAACAACGTCATATTTTTCACATCTGCTACCATAATAAAGAGGGCTTTCATTTTCTACGGTGACCTTTCTTATCTCACAGAGGTTTTCACAGCCCTTGCATTCAAAAGTTTCTATCTGGTAAGGTCGTTTGCTTAGATCAAATCCTTTAAATGAGCTCTTTTGCCATGTTTTTTCCTTCATTGCGAGGATTGCTACACCCAAGGCCCCGGTTACGTCATGATGGGACGGGACTTTAATGGGTTTTTTTAGCGTTTGTTCAAAGGCCGCTACAACCCCTTTATTAAAGGCAGTTCCTCCCTGAAAAAAAATCTTATTTCCTATTCTCCTATCGCCAACAACCTTGTTGAGATAATTAGAAACGATTGAATATGATAAACCACTGACAATATCATCGGTGTTTGCGCCTCGTTGCTGATGATGAATAATATCTGATTCAATAAAAACTGTGCAGCGTTCCCCCATCTTTACAGGTTTTTTTGAACTAAGGGCAAGGTTGCCAAACTCCTCCTTAATGGAAATTCCAATCCTCTCGGCCTGCTCTTCCAAGAAAGAGCCTGTTCCTGCTGCACATGCCTTGTTCATCTCGAAATCTACTATCACACCGTTGTCCACGCTGATATATTTGGAATCCTGTCCTCCTATTTCAAAAACGGTATCAACCTCTGCATCAATATTAATTGCTGCTTCGGCCTGAGCTGTTATTTCATTTCTCACAATATCTGCCCCGATGAAATCTGCGGTAAGATAACGGCCGGAACCAGTTGTTCCAGCCCCAATCACATCGACCATAACACCAATTTCATCTGCAATTTCAGCAAGACCTCGTTTGACAGCTTCCAGAGGCCTGCCTTCTGTCATAAGGTACCTTTTTGCAATCAAATTTTTTTCTTTATCCATAACTACAAGATTAGTACTAATGGAACCAACATCTACACCAAGAAAGACCTCGGTTTTTTTAGCAATATTTTTTAAGTCATACGATATATGAAGATTGTCCTTGGAAATGCTCAATGGTTCATGAGCCTCCGCAGCGAACTCTTTGTTTAACCGTTCATTGAGTTTTTCCAGGCCAAGAAAATGTTTCTTTAGTCCCGGCTCATCTATTATGGCGTACAATGCACCTAAGGCGCCCATGGCAGTGAAATGTTCGGGAACGAAGAACTCTTCATCGTTCAAAGAAAAAACATCTTTTATTGCCCGTCTCATGCCTGCATTCGCAGCGACCCCTCCAATAAAAGCTACAGGGTGAGAAACATCTCTACCTTTCGCAATATTTCCTTTGAAGTTTCTTGCAAGTGCATAACAGAGGCCTGCTACAATTTCATAATCCGGTGTTGCTATCTGCTGGAGATGGATCATATCTGACTTGGCAAATACCGTGCATCGACCGGCAATCCGCGGAGGGTTGACAGATTTTAGAGCGATTTCGCTGAATTCTTCTATAGTAAAACAAAGCCTCGATGCTTGCTGGTCGAGAAATGACCCGGTACCTGCAGCGCATAAAGCGTTCATGGAAAAATCTTTGATACGAAGTTTCTTGTTTGTTATATCTTCTTCTAATATAATGAGCTTCGAATCTTCTCCCCCTATATCAATTATGCTCCTTGCGCGGGGGTAAAGATGGCTAATCCCCTTCGATAATGCAACAATCTCATTAATGAACGATGCGCCTATCAGAAGAGAAAGCTCTTTTGCCCCTGTACCCGTGGCGGCAACAGAATCAATCTCATATTCTTTCAATAGATCTTCCATAATTGATTTTGTAACTTCAATGGGTCTGCCTTTGTGACGAACATAGAGACTTTTCAGGATATCTCCTGTTTCACTCATAACAACCAGATTAACACTAATAGAACCGATATCAATCCCGATCCTGTTCACAACTTCACCTCCGGTGGAAAAAAGGAGATCTTATATTTGAGTCTATTGTTAATTATAATAAAAAAGCCCTACTTATCAAGGGAATTCCTTGAACAGGAGCCATCTAGTCAAAAGGTTTTAATTGTACACCGTGAACATGTTTGTTATATTAATACTAATGAAGGTTAGAGCCCATATACTCGTAAGTGGAATTGTGCAAGGTGTTTTTTTTCGATTTAATACCATGAAAAAAGCCCAGGAATGTGGGGTGAACGGATGGGTAAAAAACCGCAGAGACGGCAAGGTTGAGGTTTTATGTGAGGGCGAAAAAGACAATGTTCAACTTTTAGCTAATTGGTGTAAGAAAGGTCCGGAGGGATCTTTTGTTAGTAGCACGGAAGTTACATGGGAAGAATACATCGGTGAGTTCGAGACATTCCAGATTACCTATTAAGAATAACACCTATTATCCAATATTTTTGGATATATCAAAAAAGCCATGTCTGGTGATCGGAGGTGGCAAGGTTGCCGAAAGAAAGGTGAACATCCTCCTTAAGTTCAGCGGAATAATCAAAGTGGTAAGCCCGCGCATCACAAAAACGTTGCAGAGATTGGCAGAAAAAGGAAGAATTCACGTATCTTTAAAGGAGTATAGCACTGGCGACCTCAACGGTGTTGCTCTCGTTTTTGCAGCCACCAATAATGAGTCAATTAATCAAAAGATATTCAAAGATGCTGAAAAGCATAACATCCCGGTCAATGTTGTCGACAACCCCTCTCTCTGCAATTTCATTGTTCCATCGATTGTGAAAAAGGATCCTATCCTGATTGCAATATCTACATCAGGCGTGTTACCTTTCCTTTCAAAGCGATTGAGAAAGGATATTGCTGAAAGTATTACCCGGGATTATGTTTGTTACGCAGACATTGTAGGACGTCTGAGAAAGCAGCTTATCATGAAAGTGCAAGACAAAAAATTAAGACAAATTATTATGAAGAAAATAGCAGGAGCTGATATTAGCGCGATTAATGCTATGGGCTTTAAAAAAGCAAAGGAAACCTTTCTTGGGTTTGAAAAGTAATGTTTATCCTTTTTCTTATTGCCCTCGGCCTGTATCTTATATCAACAATATTTTATCTTGTTTTCCTTGTTATCGATAGAAAAAACATAGAAATTATTGGCCATTTCTCGCTTCTCGCCGGTTTTATTGTACATTTTTTGGCGACTTGTTTTCGTTATTTTCAGGCGGGATACACACCTATAACAAATCTTCATGAATCATTATCATTTCTTTCTCTCTGTATTGCCGGTTTTTTTCTCTTTCTCAAGCGATCATATAAAATATCTATTTTAGGGTCTATAATTGTTCCCCTCCTGTCACTTATGTTTATTTGGGCCTTATCGTTACCAAATGATATTAAACCATTGGCGCCAATTTTACAAAGCTACTGGCTTCCCATACATACAATATTTGCTTTTGTCGGGAATTCAATTTTTTTTGTTAGTTTTTTTGTCTCGGTTCTTTATTTGTTTTTGGAGAGAGGGATTAAAAGGAAGAGATTCTCGCCCATCTCCAGCAGATTTCCTTCACTTGAGGTGCTCGATTCAATTAACTATCGGTGTATGTCATATGGTTTTCCTTTTTTAACGATTGGGATCATTACCGGTTCTTTATGGGCAGGTATTGCATGGGGCTCATACTGGAGCTGGGACCCAAAAGAAACTTGGTCCCTTATTACATGGATTGTGTATGCCATCCTCATTCACAACAGGCTCGCTATTGGATGGAGAGGACGAAAAACAGCCTACATGATGATTGTTGGTTTTTTTTCCATTTTATTTACATTTCTTGGAATAAACTTTGTGATAGGAGGGCTTCATTCTTACCTTTGAATCTCTCTTTTGTCTGCTGGACGAACATTATAATGCTTGTCTCTTAATTCTCATTGGGGTCTACCGTGCCTGTAGCCGTATTTGGACTTAACCACAACACAGCACCAATTGAAATAAGGGAGAAACTGTTTGTCTCTGAGGATGCCATTCCTCATCTTACGCGAGAGCTGAAAGAGAAAGGCATAGACGAGAACATCGTGCTATCCACGTGCAATAGGACCGAATTCTATTTTTCATGTGAAAACCCTGAAGCAGCCCTCGACAAGTTCCACCAAACGCTTTCCAAATATTTTCATATACAAGGAGAGTGGTTAAAAAAATTCACGTATTTACTGACAAATGAAAATGCTTACCGTCATCTTTTTCTTGTTGCATCGGGATTGGATTCAATGGTTGTCGGTGAGCCCCAAATCCTCGGACAAGTTAAGGATGCTTATAGATTTGCCACAGATTGTAATACAACAGGTTTTTTCCTCGACAAGGTATTTCATAAAACTTTTAATGTTGCAAAAAGAATAAGAAGCGAAACGAAGGTTGGTTACAACCCTGTGTCTATCAGTGGTATGGCTATTGAGCTTGCTAAGAAAATTTTCGGTGAGTTACAAGGAAAGAAGATACTCGTTATCGGTGTAGGAGAAATGTGTGAGATTGCCATAAAGTATTTCAAGAAAGACGGCGTTGGTGATATCTATATTACAAATCGCACTTTTCAGAATGCCCAAAAGCTTGCCGATGAAATTGCCGGTGTTCCTTATCCTTTTGGCGACCTGCAAGATCTTCTTGTAAGGATTGACATGGTTCTCTCATCAACGGGGTCGGAAAAACCAATTATTGATAAAGAACTGGTCAGCTTTGTCATGAAGAAAAGAAAACAGAAGCCGCTATTCTTTATCGATATCGCCGTTCCAAGAGACGTTGAGCCGTCTGTAAATGATATCGAGAATGTCTACCTTTATGATATTGATGATTTAAAAGAATTGTCTCAGAAACATCTGTCAGACAGGCTTGCTGAGTCGGAAAAAGCTCGCGCAATTGTTGATGAAGAAGTAGAGAAATTTGCTGTCTGGCTGAAACAACTCGATAAAGGTCCCCTGATATCAAATATCTACGAAAGAGTAGAAGAAATACGAAACAGAGAACTAAAAAGAATCCTGCAAAAACACCAGGATATAGACGATGAAACAGTAAGAAGCATGGAAATGCTAACAAAAAGTATTGTAAATAAACTTGTCCATCCTCATGTAGCGATGATAAAGGAGAATGGATCACCCATAATAATTGAATTAATGAAAAAACTGTTCAACCTCGAGGATGAAGATGAAAAAGACGTGGATGATCGGCACGAGGGGTAGCAAACTTGCCTTAAAACAGACAGAAATTGTAGTAACCGGACTCCAGCGAGCATATCCGGATTATGTTTTTCACATTAAGACAATTAAGACCACTGGTGATAGCGTGTGGGATAAACCGTTGCATCTTATAGGCGGCAAAGGGCTTTTTGTTAAGGAGATTGAAGAAGAACTTCTGGCTGGTACTATAGACTTTGCTGTTCACAGCATGAAAGACATGCCAACTGAACTTGATGAGAATCTCACGATCGGTGCAATCTTGAAAAGAGAAGATCCACGAGACGTGTTTCTTTCATTAAAACATAAAACTTTTTACGATATTCCTGATGGCGGTAGAATTGGTACTAACAGCTTAAGAAGACAATCGCAGATTCTCTTCCATAACAATAACATCAATGTAATTCCTATTCGAGGGAATGTTGACACAAGAATCAGAAAGATGGAGTCAGAGAATCTTGACGGGATTATACTTGCATATGCCGGTGTGGCAAGGATGGGGTTTGGCAGTCAGATAACGGAGATTTTGCCTTTTGAGATGATGGTTCCTCCATCAGGGCAAGGAGCGATAGGGGTAGAGACAAGAAACCAGAAGGATTTACTTGATATGCTTGAATCTATTAATGATGAAAACAGTTTTAAAGAAGTGTCGATTGAGCGTAATCTTCAAATGAAAATTGGTGGAGGGTGTAATGTCCCTCTTGGCATTAACGCAGCTATTAATAAAGAGAGTCTTATCCTTAATGTTGTTTTTGGAAGGGAAAATGGAGAAATACTCATAAAAGACAGGCAGGAAGGAGACATAAAGGATGCAGGGCAAATAATTGATAACGCTGCTGTAAAACTGAGCCTCTTCCGATCTCAATAAAAAAATGCCTCTCAAAGAAATGAGAGGCATTTATAGAAAACCAGTATTCAAAAGAATCTTTAAACAGCGTCCTTAAAGGCTTTTCCAGGTGCGAATTTTGGTACTTTCCGTGCGGGAATCTTGATCTCTTTTCCTGTTCTCGGGTTTCTCCCTTTTCTTGCTTTTCTTTTAGAAACAGAGAAGGTTCCAAATCCAACAAGAGTAACCCTCTCTTCTTTTTTCAAAGAGGCCTTTACACCATCAACAAAAGCATCCAAGGCCTTCCCTGCGGCCGCCTTTGAAATTTTTGCACCTGCTGCCATCTTACCAATTAATTCAGCTTTTGTCATACCCACCCCTCCTTGTAAGGTTTGATTTTTCGTGGTTCTCATAATAACCACCCTTGTTGATAGTTTATACTGCTTATTATAAAAAATATGCAATACTTTTTTGCTATATTTTTTTAAAAAAAGTAGTTGACGGAAAGCCTAAGGAACTCTCCCATAGTCATCTTCCACGCGTTCGATATCATCTTCCCCAAAGTAGTCGCCGGTTTGAACCTCTATGAGGGCCAGGTTTTCCCTTCCAGTATTCATAATTCGGTGGAAGGATCCTCGGGGGATGTCAATAGACATACCGGCCTCAAGAGGAATCTCACTTGAATCGAGCGTAACAATCGCTGTTCCTTTGACGATAAACCAATGTTCTGCTCTTTTTTTGTGGCGTTGCAGGCTGAGTCGCTTGCCGGGATAAACAGATATTTTTTTTATCTTGAGATCTGGTTCGTCCGAAATGACCTGGTAATAGCCCCAGGGACGATGGTCTTCCTCCAGAACAAGCATACCCTTTGTTTTCTGCACCAATGTATTTTGAAACTGATAGATTTATTTGTCAAGAAACTTTTTCTTTTCTAAAGAGAAATAATAACGAATAATAAAAGGTGCTAAAGTAAAATTGCGCCACTTCCGATAATTTTTTGTAATCATGGTCGTTAATAAATGGAATATACAAAAAGAACTAAATTTTTACTCTACAATGATACAGTGCAGAGAGATACCTCCAAAGGCCGATCTCCTTGCGCGAACATGGCTGCAAGTCTGCCGAGAGATTGAGGAACCGGAACACGTTTTTATTATGGATGTCCGAGAGGACGGCTCTCTCGGTTGCGAAGATCTCTGGATATTTTCTAACCATTACGCAATGAGAGTTAAAGACTTCATCGAAAACGAAGAGCTTGAAGTTTTTGGTATTGTTAAGCCGTTAAGCTTTATGAAACTTAAGGCGAGCGATTATGATTTTAAGGACTTTGATGCTCGCTCAAAGCTTTCTCTCACGGTGCAGCTTAATCAAAACTGCAAGATAACACTAAATGCCTCTCAGGGAAACTGCCCGATCCTCGAGGCCATAATCCGGTATCTTTGCGCAACAATAGATAATCCCGAAGGCTCAACCGCTATAGATTAACTCTCAGATTATATTTAGTATTTATAGGAACACACTACTCTTTCCGGAGTTTCACCTTTTTATTACCCATTAATATTTTACGGAATATTTAGAGTGTGGGTTTTGCTGAGGCTGGGGTTACAGCGCTTCTTTCTACTGTTTCAGATGATGTTCCGAGGCATTCGATCCAGGACACCTGGCTCAGACAATAAACTTCAATATTCCGCCGAAATCACCAAGAACTGCTATAATTGTATTAGAGAGATATAACTTAAAGAGGAGATAGTGTAAACATGCTTAAGCCAACCAAGATTCTTGTCCCAACGGATTTTTCGGAATATTCTCATAGAGCGTTAAAACAGGCCTTGGATATAGCGAAGCAATATGATGCTAAAGTTTTCCTCCTTCATGTGGTTCGTGACGAGATTCAGGTTATGAACATGGATTTTGTTATTCCTGGAGAAACATTGCAACAAATGAGCGAATCAAAATTGGCCTGGGCCAAAGAAAGCCTGCAAAAAGAAATTGACGAATTTCCAGAGTCCAAGGAGGTAGAGATAATAACGAATGTTCGTCAGGGTGTTCCGTATGAAGAGATATTGAAGGAGGGGAAAGAACAAGGAATCGATCTTATTGTTATAGCATCACTCGGTAGGGCAGGCATTGCAAGATACTTAATCGGCAGTGTGTCACGAAATGTTCTGAAAGGATCAGCATGTCCTGTGCTTTTAACAAAATAAATTGTGTACGGGAGGAATGCGTTGTTCAAATGGTTCTGTCAAAAATGTGCTTGCTTTATACATTGAATGCTTTCCCCGCTTATTTAGAAAAATATGGGTCTGAGTAAAGGAGGGATGATATGATAAAGCGTAAGGGGGTGTGCGATATTTGCGCAAAGGAATTTGAATTGAATGAAGGGAGTTTTGCGATAAGGATAATTGAAGATAAGCTTGATCGTTATTCCAAGAAATGGATGGTTACGATTGTTGGTTGTGTCAAAGATGCCCCCGACGAAGGTTTCTCTCATGTATGCGGAAAAACCTGCCTATACCGAGCTCTGGATAAGGTTATCGGCAAAAAGACAGAGGAAAACAGACTCAGCGTAATAGTGGATAATACCGATGATAGCAATAAGGGACCGGTAGCGATGTGAATGTCGATGACACAGGCTGTAATAATTTTTATTGTGTTCCAATTATTAAGATGTGTTTCGCCTGGTAATAGTTAACCCTCCATGTCGCTCTCACATATTAACGCAAAACAGTTTCCTTTCATGTTGAGTTGACCGCTACTTGCTCTTTATCTGCTCACCAACTCCGATGAACGGTACAGCGCCTGATCCGGTAACCTGCGGCAGTATGCCGTTCCATTTCTCTATTGCTTTGAGATTGGCCTCTATCTTTCTCAGTTCTATCAAATCGGTGGAAATATTGGCCCGCTGCAGCCGTAAGGCCTCAGCCTCTGCCTTTGCCGCGGTAATCTTCTGGTCTGCCTCGATCTTTATCCTCTCGAGGTCCCTCCGTGCTTTCAATGCGAGCTGTTCTGCTGTCTGTTTTGCCTCGATAGCCTCCATGAACACTTTTGAGAAGCTGAAGCCTACGATCGAAAAGGCATCAACAGCGATGTTGTTCAACAGAAGTCTTTCCGTTAACGCAGTCTTCATCGCATCGCTCACGGCGGGCCTTTTTGTGATCAGCTCCTCCGCGGTGTACTTGGCAGTAACTGCCTTTACCACCTCCTGTACCGCAGGGTCGATAATTCTCTCCTTAAAAGCAAGGCCGATGGTCTGGTAGACAACGTTTGCCTTATCGGGAATTATATGGTAATTGAGGGCAACCTTTGAGCTCACGTCCTGCAGGTCAGACGAAGCGGCTGCAGCCTCTGATTCTGACTTCTGAACCTTCACGTCTACCGGAACAATCGTTTGCATTATGGGCACCCGAAAGTGCAGTCCTTCATCCAGCACCGTTTCCTGGACAGCGCCGAAATTAAGCACAACCCCTCTTTCGCCTGCACCAATCTGAACAAAGGGACGAAAAAACAGGAGAATCACGATTAGTATCCCGATGATCACCGGTACCAGCAGAGGAACCCTCCTCAACGCCGAGTCTACTGCTTCCTTTGCCTTGTAAACGTCTCTTTCGTCCATCATAGCGCCTCCTTTTCAAAACAGCTCTTTTTTTGTAGCCTTATGGTGAACAGTCAAAAACAAAAGAGCCGCTCCCGGAAGATTCCTCTTCTGGTGGCGGCCCGGCCACTCAGCAATTATCCTTCAGTGACAAAAAACCACTGAACCCTTAAACTTCTCTGCAACTATTATTATTGAAGTGATATATAAGTAGATTTGCGGACAAAAGTCAAGTACCGGCAATTTGGAAAGAGTAAGTCAAGCGGCCGAAACTTGTTGATATATGGTATAAATCGCTCATTTTGAAAAGTCTTTCTTTGCCGCGTCTGACTTGGACTCCACCGTTCTTTTTGTCTCTTGATAAAAGTCTTGGACTTTTTTTGTTGCGTCAAGCGTCCTGTCCTTCATCTCATCGTAGTAATCCTCAACATTTTCTTTCACATCCCCTGCCATTCTTTTCAATTGTTTCCTTGTCCTGCCTCCCGATTGTGGGGCTGTTAAAAGCGCAATACCGCCTCCCACTGCTGCCCCTATTAAGAATGACAGCACATACCCAGTCACAGAACAGCTTTTCTCATTTCCCATTATGGTCTCCTTTGCGACATAAGATTTACTTACCTTTATAAGTATGATTCCAGATAAATTCAATACGCCCCAGGTTGATTTGGTATATCTTTCAAATAAAACGGAAGCACAGTATGCCCCCCCACTTCGTTTGATTCAATTCCGCCCAGTCATACTTCGTTATTGCTGGTAAGGGTCGGTCCATAATTCATTGACTGGAAACCGTTTAGCTGATGCGCGGCCATAACCAGAACGGCGTTTAATCCCCTGCCCGGTTTGACACAGTCGGTTTTGATGATTACGGTTATAACCATGGAATGCATTTTAAATACCTTAAGACATGCGGCATTGGGGAGGCGGAAATCGACATATTTATTTAGTTAACGGGCGTTAGATTTGGAAGGAAAATAAGCCAGGAGGTGTTTCTATGGTCTATGAGTTTAGGAAAGAAGAACTGGAATGTTCCGGCGATGTGTACACGATAAACGTGGATAATACAACATACCTTCTTGTTCTTTCTACGATACCGACCCTGAAAGGTAATAAGCTGCGCTGGATAACATATTTAACGGACAATAAAGGAAACGTACTTTGTAATGCTTCTGTTCCCTTTGGCTTGGGACGCTTTAATAACATTACCGAGCAGTTGCTGGGTCGCCTGGCCAATGGAGCGAAGAAAAAAATACGTGTCGATTTTTCCGATACATTCGTGGACATCCTGGCGCAAAAGATGGGAACAGAGAATTAGCTAGCGGTTATATTCTCTTTTTCTTAAGAATTTTATTATTGATTTTGTTGGCGCGCCTGGCAGGATTCGAACCTGCGGCCTACGGATTAGAAGTCCGTTGCTCTATCCAGCTGAGCTACAGGCGCGTGATTCACATTATAACGGTTTTTTTGTATCCTTTTCAATACTCTCCTTAAGGTTAACTACAATTGGAGGACTATTTTCTTTCTAAAAATCGGCGTGGTTTTTTTATTATAGTGTTGCAAAAAGATGCAAAGAAGGTTATCTTTTAAGGCTTTACGAATTTAAGGAAAAAAATTGAATGAATTTACGATATATCACGAGGTGATGAATGGGTAGTGTTTTAAAATGGAGAAAAAAGAAAATCCGGAAGCACAAATACAGAAAGTTAAGAAGAAGGACCAGGCATCAGAGGAGAAAGTAAAGCTCTCATAACTTTCATATTCTCTTCATCCATGTAATTAACCTTGGGGGTTTCCATAACCCCCTTTAAATTCTTAAAACGAATATCATTGAGAATAATTTTGAACGCATCGGAACCTATTAAGCCCTTGCCGATGTGCCAGTGTCTGTCTGTCCTGCTTGCGAGTCCGGTCTTGGAATCATTGAAGTGAAAGAGCCCTATTTTGTCAGTACCGAACCGATCCTCGATTATGGCGACAACGTTCTGCCAAGATTCATAGGTTCGTATATCATACCCTGAAGCGAACAAGTGGGCTGTATCGATGCACAGAAAGACTTTTTCTTTTTTTTCGATTACCTCATAGATCAGAGAGAGTTCTTCAAAATTGCTTCCAAGACCATTACCCTGCCCTGCAGAATTTTCCATAAAAATATCGATACCATATGCCGATATTACATAATTGATTGCTTTGGCAACCATCTTTATGCCTTTTGCCTTATCGTGATGCGCTCCGCAGTGAACAACCATTGCATTGAGTCCAAGTTCATAACAGAGTTCAACTTCATGAATAAGCCCTTCCATGTTTTGTTTATTTTCATCTATTTTTGCGAGGTTTGGCAGATACGTCAGATGGGCAAAAACCGGGATTTTATCAATGAGCCTTTGAAAGGCCTCATGATCGTTATCTGTCAATATTTTTCTTTTCCAGGAACGTGGATTTCTGAGAAATATCTGAATCACCTCGCAACCGAGTCGATTTGCCTCCCGTAAGGTCCAATCGAAGCCTCTTGCTATTGAAATATGGAAACCGATGCGCATGTTTGATTATACATTCAGTTGAGCAGGGATTTAAAATACTTTATAAATTTCTTGCAAAAACGATAATAAAGATACAAAATAATTAAGCTTATGGAAAAAGAACTCGTCGGCATAATCGTGGGTGGTGGGCCAGCGCCTGGAATTAACGGTGTTATAGGGGCTGCCACTATAGATGCGATCAACCACGGTAAAAAGGTTGTAGGTATTGTGGGAGGGTTTAAAAGCCTCTTCGATGGAAACAGGGACGCATTTATACCTCTTACAATAGAACGGGTATCGAGAATACACACAACAGGCGGTTCTATACTGCGTACTTCGCGGGACAGACCTGACAACGCACAGGCAAAGTTTAAAAACCTGCTCAATACTTTGAAGCAAGCCGGAATAAAATATCTTATAACAATTGGCGGTGACGGAACACTTTACATGGCAAATTGGATTGAGCGGGAGGCCCGTGGTCTTGTCAACGTTGTCCATACGCCGAAAACAATTGATAATGATATCCCTATCCCCGGAGGATTTTCTACTTTCGGATTTCAGACGGCACGGCATGTTGGGGTCGAGCTGGTCAGTAATATCATGGAGGATGCTCGCACCATGGGCAGATGGTATTTTATTTCAACCATGGGACGCCATACCGGGCATTTGGCGTTGGGTATAGGAAAAGCCGCCGGTACAACCATGAGCCTCATACCGGAGGAATTTCCGCAAGAAAAGGTTTCCATCAAAAAGATATCCGATATCTTAACGTGTTCGATAATTAAAAGGCTTTCTATGGGGAAGGACCATGGCGTGGTGATCATGGCCGAAGGTATTGCAGAAAAATTTGACCCCGAAGAGTTGGGCCGGTGCGAGAATGTTGAAAAGGATGAGACAACAGGAAAAATAAGACTTTCAGATATCCAACTCGGCAGGGTTCTTAAACTCCTGGTTAAAGAGAACCTAAGCTCAATGGGGTTACAAATTCCTATTGTGAGTATGAATATAGGATATGAGCTAAGGGCTGCCGACCCTATTCCGTTTGACATTGAGTACACCAAGAATCTCGGCTATGGAGCTATTCGATATCTCCTGAAAGGTGGCTCCGGGGCAATGATTGTTGTTTTTGAAGGACGCATACTTTCCATGCCCTTTGTTGAGATGCTTGATTCAAAAGGTGTTGTGAAAGTCAGAAAAGTTGACGTCAAATCAGAGATCTATGAAGTAGCGAGAGAATATATGATCCGCCTCGAAGAGGAAGACCTTGAAGGTGAGCGTCTGAAAAAACTTGCAAAAGTAGCGAAAATAGAACCGGAAGCCTTTAAAGAACGTTTTGGCTATATAGTTAAATCCCCTCTGGAATGTTAGTTCAAATTATCAGGTAGGTTTGTTTTTTGTGGAATCCCTTTTAATGGGCACAAAAAAGATCTTTACACGCTCGTTGTCCAATCCGAAGAGTCCCGAAAGAATTTCAAAGCCAATTTTACCCTTCTCTTTTTTCATTTCTAAGAGAAAAGCGAAGCGCGTTTTCCAGTTTTTGCCATCCTCCTCTCTCGTATAAAGACCATAGAGAAGGCTCACCATGTCTTTCCTCCCCTCTTTTCTCTTCTCACAGAGAGTGTACAAAGGCTTAATAATCCTGTCGAAATTATCAATACGAAACGGAAGAAATGATGGGAACAAAAAGCTGTAATCTTCTTTTTTAGATGAATACTCAAAGAACGGCCAGACATTTAAAAAAGTCTTATCTTTTTCTTCGAAATATCTATTCACAATCGCAACGCGTCGATGGAAAAATCTCTCATCACGAATATACCACTCTGATTCATGGTAGAGAGGACCCAAAATATTAAACTTTGTATCTCTCTCCTTTCTTTCGTAGCTATAAAACGGAAAAAAGCTGTATCCCTCTTTTTCTTCTCCCTTTGTTACGGAAATAAGATTTGCGAAAAATCCCCATCCGCTTATTTTCGTGCCTTCCACATAGCTGAAAAATGGCCACATGATAGTATATGAGACCATTGACCTTGATCTTGTCCGTAAATAGAATGGGAAGGCATAGAAGCTATCGATTGGTTCATCGGTATCGAGATTTTTTTGCTCGGAGAAAAAGACGGGCCATAAATAGAAACGCGATTCTTTTACACCTGGCAATATCCGCTCACCATAAAATGGAAATACCTTGAAACCGGACTCTGCACCGCTGTATAAAGAAAAAATCGGCCAGACAATATTTGTTTTGGTCGCATCATCCGATTTTGTAAAGCTATACAAAGGCCACATGACAAATCCCATTTCGTCCTTGGCAAACCTATCGTACAGTTTTCCGTAAAAAGGAAAAATCCCTCCGTATCTCCCCTGCTTCTTTGATCTGCCCCAGAAGAAAAGTGTTAAAGATGTGTCTGAGTCTTCACCAAACAGCTTTGATCTGTATAAAGGAACAAAGTATGAGTGCTCTTTGCTGACGTGGCCTAAGGGGTAAAGATAATTATATATGCCTCCATCATTCGAGTCGTATGTTGTCAGAAGTGGTCTGATGGTTAAATGATCTGTGTCGTTTTCATTTTGGTAGGATATCAGAGGTCCTAAAAATCGTTTTTCGTTGTTGAACTCCCACGAGAGAGGCCAGATGGCACAGGATGTACAAGAAAAGAGAGCGAGAAGTATGAAAAGGATTCTGCACATTAAAAAAAGAATCCAAATATCGTTCCCAGTATTGTTATAGGCGCCATTTCCTGAAGACTCTCGGCACCCTTTTGAACCTTTTTCAGAGCTTTCTCAGTTTCAAAGTACAGGCTGTCATCTTTGGCCAGTTTTCCGAGGGTTCCCTCGCCCTTCTTGATGCCATCGGTCAGTTCCCTGACATTTGCAAAAGTTTCTTTTACTTCCACATACAGAGTCTCATCTTTTGCAAGTTTGCCGAGAGAGCCCTTTCCCTCTTCAATGTCGCTTGTGATATTCTTTAAGGATTTAACCGTGTCTTTTGCATCATTATAGAGTTTGTCGTCTTTCACAAGAAGGCCCAGAGTGCCCTTTCCCTGTTCTACGTCTTTTACAATGGTTTCCATTTTATCTGTAATCACTGCAGTACTATTTACTATTTTGTTAACGTTGTCCCTGTTCTTCCCCAAAATGTTCCGGAAATCTGTGCTTGCTACCTGAATATTCTCGATGCTCTTCTTGATATTTGCCTTCTCGGCATCCCCGAGAATGCCCTTGAACTCGCCCATAGTTTCCCCGATATTTTTTGCTGCCGAATCAAAACTGGCAAAAAGCTGGTCAAAATCAGGCGAAGAGGCAACATTGGTGATTCTATCGCCTTCCGCAAAAAATTTGTTCTCAACACCGGGAATTATTTCAATATATTTATCTCCAAGAAGGCTCTGTGATTTTATTGCTATCGTGCTGTCAACGGGGACTTTTATATCTTTTTTCACAAGTATTCTTGCTCTTGCCTTGTAACCGGAAAGGCTTATTTTGGTTATGTTGCCTACCTGCACACCCGCAACAAAGACTGGCGTTCTCTTATCAAGCCCGCTTGCATTATCGAGAATAATGCTGAGCTCATATCCTTCCTCCCTGAAAATGCCAAATTTTTCTACTTTAAAAGACATATAGAAAAGGAGCAAAACGCCTATGAGAACCAGTATTCCGACTTTTAGCTCAGTAGTGATGAGAGTTTTTTTCATAAATGACCTCCTGAAAATACAGGTAATTTTGTGGCATTCAAAAATTCCATAGTATCTTCGTTCCTGCTTTTCCTTATTTCAATAGGTGTTCCATACTCAATAATCTTTCCGTCTGAAAGGAGTGCCACCCTATCAGCTATTCTAAACATGCCCATAATATCGTGACTGATTACCACATATGTCTTATGCAAATTGGTCTGAGTTTCTTTGATAAGATCCAAAATTGTTAAAGATATGATTGGATCAAGGGCGCTGGTAGGTTCATCGAACAAAATTGTTTCGGGATCAAGCGCAAGAGCCCTCGCAAGTCCGACTCTCTTTCTCATTCCTCCGGAAAGCTCAGAAGGCATCTTGTCTCCAAAGCGAAGCAAACCCACCTGCTTTAGCTTATCTTCGACAATTCTTTCGATTTCCTTTTCTGACTTCTTCGTATGCTCTCTCAAGGGAAAGGCAACATTGTCATAGACATCCATGGAGTCGAACAAGGCTGCTTCCTGGAAAAGCATTCCAAAATTTATCCTGATTTCATTCAGATCTTTTTCTTTCAGTCGTGTAATGTCAGCTCCGTTTATCCATATTTCCCCTTCATCAGGCTTTATGAGGCCAATAAGATGTTTCAACAGGACGCTTTTCCCGCCTCCACTCTTGCCAATTATGACAGTTGTCTTGCCTTTTTCAATTTCAAGATTGATCCCGTTGAGAACCTTTTGCAGTCCAAAGCTTTTGTGAAGGTTAACAATGCGTATTGCTTTTTCTTCCATATCAAAACATAAAGGATGTCAAAATATAATCTGTCACAAGAATTGTCACACTCGATACGACAACCGCTTCTGTGGTTGACTTACCGACACCCTCTGCTCCGCCTTTCGTGTAGAAACCTTTGTAGCATGAAACAATACTGAGTATAATCCCAAAAACTGCTGCTTTGATAAGTCCGTTGTAAATATCATTTAACTCGACATATTTTATCATTTTATCTATGTAAGCCCCTTCATTTATCCCCAAGAGCTTGACGCCTACAAGGTAACCTCCAATGATTCCGACAAAATCCGCAATGACGGTAAGAAGAGGAAGCATAAGGAAGGCGGCAATAATTCTCGGTGTAACAAGATATTTTATAGGGTTGAGAGCCATCACGGTAAGGGCGTCTATCTGTTCGGTTACTCTCATGGTCCCTAATTCAGCGGCCATTGCCGAACCAGCCCTTCCTGTGACCATAAGGCTCGTAAGGACCGGCCCTAGCTCGCGGGTCATGCTTAATGCCACGGTAGCCCCGACAAGTCCCTCTGAGCTAAATTTTCTGAAACCATAGTATGATTGAAGCGCAAGCACCATACCGGTAAAAACCCCTGTAAGAATTATTACAAACACCGAGTTAACCCCAATAAACTCCATTTGTTTGAAAATATAATTCAGCTTGAAAGGAGGTCGAAAAGCAAAATAGACACTTTCTGCGAGCATTATGCTTATTCTGCCGCACTCCCGAATAAATTTTTCTAATGGTGCAAGCAAAGCCTTCAGCATTTATTTATATACCCTTGTCACCCTTTTCGATATCTTGCAAAGTATTTCGTAAGGAATTGTCTCGGAAATCTCAGCAATCTCATCAGCGGTGATGCAATTTGTTGCGCTTTCTCCAAGAAGAATTACTTCGTCATTTACATTTGCACGGTCATCAGCTGTGATGTCAACTAAAAACCAGTCCATACATATCCGTCCGATAACATCACAGCGCTTGTCATGTATCAAGACGGCCCCTTTATTTGAAAGGGCTCTGGGATATCCATCAGCATAGCCCACAGGAATATATGCAACCCTGGTGTTCTTCGGAGTAATGAATGTCCTTCCGTAACTTAAGGGGTATCCTGCCGGGAATTCGCGAATAAGTGCAATCCTCGAAACAAATTTCATGACCTGCCTCGTAGGGAGTTGATCCTTGAGCTCCTTAGAAGAGTGCGATCCATACAGGCTGATGCCGGTGCGCACCATGGTGAAGTGGGATTCCGGATAGTTAATGATAGCACCGCTATTTGCCATGTGAATGATCTCAGGCTGAAAACCTTTTTTTAAAAACACTTCTATAATTTTTTTAAAAGTGTTGATCTGCCCAATACCATGCTCATCCCTTATCTCAGAACTTGATAAGTGACTCATCAGACCTTCAATCTGAATGTTGTCAACGCCAGCTAAATGTTCTATTACCAAAGAGGCGTCATCCGGCATGAATCCGAGTCTCCCCATGCCGGTGTCAAATTTGAGATGTACTTTTAAAGGATTTGAAAAGGATTTTGCCATGGAGCAAAGCTTCATCAGCCCGGAAAGCTCGTATACGACGGGAGTAACATTCTGTTGAAGAAAGACGGAAATATCATCCCACGGCATGATACCGCCCATGACAAGTATAGGGCTTTTAATACCGTTTGCTCGTAAATCGGCAGCCTCATCTATAGTGGCAACACCAAGATAGGACATGCCAAGGGACTGGATGCGCCGGCATACCTCAACAGCGCCGTGACCATATGCATCTGCCTTGACAACGCAGAGTATCCCCGTCTCATGCGAAACCTTCGCCTTTATTGTTTTGTAATTTTCTTCAAGGATGCTAAGATCGATGTATGCAACGGCCCTGTTAGTGTTTGCCACGGTATATACCTGTCTTACGAAGAAGAACCCATTGCCCTGAAAACCTTTTCATAGGAATCAATTGTTTTAGAAATCTCCCGCTCTTTATGGCACATCGTCACTATTGATGCTTCAAATTGACTTGGTGCAAAAAATATGCCTTCTGCGAGCATGTGTTTAAAGAAGCTTTCGTATGCCTTTTTGTCGCATGTTGCCGCAGATTCATAATCAGTAACGTCTCTGTCAGAAAAAAAGCCTGTAAACATGCCCGTTGTTGAGTTGATGCGATATGGAACGCCATGCTTTGTCGCTATCCTGAGAATCGAATCCTTTGCCATTTCAATGTGCTGCCTCATTTGATCATACATATCCCTATGATCGCGGAGGTATTGAAGGGTATAGATACCAGCCCTTACCGCAATCGGATTGCCTGAAAGCGTTCCGGCCTGGTATGTATTTCCAAGAGGTGCAAGGGCCTGCATAATCTTCCTTTTGCCGCCAAAGGCTCCGATGGCAAACCCACCGCCTATTATTTTTCCAAGGCATGTTATATCGGGGTCAATACCATAGACATGCTGGGCTCCACCATAAGTGACCCGGAAACCTGTTATCACTTCATCGCATATCAACAAGATGCCGGATTGCTGACACAACTCCTGAACGTAGTTCAGAAACTTTTCCTCGGGGAGTATTACGCCCATATTGCCCATGATGGGTTCTATGATGAGGCATGCGATATCCTTATGCTCCTGAATGATGTTTTTTACGGTCTCAATGTGGTTAAACTCAGCCACATAGGTATGTTTCGCAAGGTCTTCCGGCACTCCATCGCTGTCGGGTGTTCCAAATGTTGCCAGTCCTGAGCCTGCTTTTACGAGAAGACTATCGACGTGACCATGGTAGCATCCTCTGAACTTTATAATACCCCTCTTTCCGGTAAAGCCCCGTGCAAGCCGAATGGCGCTCATGGTTGCTTCAGTGCCTGAACTTGTGAGCCTGAGAAGTTCAATAGAAGGGAAGGCGTCAACGATAAGCTGGGCAATTTCAATCTCAGCCGGATGACAGGCCCCATAACTTGTTCCATCTTCGACTGCCTTTTTTATTGCGCCCACAAGGCCTCTGTCTGCATGACCGAGGATTATCGCTCCCCAGGATGAAACATAGTCAAGGTACTCATTCCCGTCAACATCATAAAGGTATGCGCCCTTTGCCTTTTTTACATAGAACGGACTATCGTTAACTGACTTAAATGCCCTGACCGGGCTATTGACGCCAGCCGGTATCAGGTTGGTTGCCTTCTTGAATAAAGCCTCGGATTTATCTCTATTCATTATTCACCATCAATGAGGTTTTTTTAAATTCCCTCTTGCTCAAAAACATTTCGTATTTATTAATACCTGTTTTTTCTGCAATGCGCCGTGCGATATCGGTACAACCTTCAAAAGTCTTTGAGTGAATCATGGTAAAGACGTTATATCCCCAGTAGTCTCCCCTCTCCCGCTCGTAACAATGAGAGACCTCCGGAAAACCCGCCATTATCTTACCTTTTTTTTCTACCTCATCTTCAGGAACTTCCCATACAACCATGGCATTATACATGTATGCAGCCTTCCTGTGGTAAAGTATGGCTGCTACCCTTCTGATAATGCCCTTTTTCTTCAGGTCCTTCAGAACAGTAATCAGTTTGGCCTCACTGATGCCGGCCTCCCGGGCAATATTCTCATACGGTTTATCACAGACAGGAAAATCATAGGGGATAGCGTGCACTATGATATCAATATTCTTCTGCATAGGTCTATTTTTACACATACACCAGGGGTTTGCAAATAAAAACAGTCTCATTATGATAGCAAGAGTGATTGTTAGAAAGTAAAAAAAAGAAATGCATCGAGTGCATTTTTTGTAGTATAAATATGGTTCTATTGTTTGGACATAGGTACAGCGAAGTCTCTGTGGATTTCAGTATAACGAGGAGGGGCGCACAATGGTAAAACCGGCTTCAAGGATTGAGAGTATACCGCCATATCTTTTTGCTCGTATTGATAAAAAGAAAGCTGAAGCAAGGAAAAAAGGTCTTGACCTTATAGACTTTGGAGTTGGCGATCCCGACATCCCTACTCCGCAGAATATTATCAAGAAGATGAAAGAGGCAGTGGATGACGCTGCAAATCATCGCTATCCGAGCTATGAGGGGATGTTTGAATATAGAAAGGCTGTTGCTGACTGGTATAAAAAACGCTTTTCCGTTGATTTAGATCCAGCCGATGAAGTTGTTGCCCTTATAGGGTCCAAAGAAGGCATCGCCCATATGCCATGGGCGTATATAGACAAGGGTGATGTTGCCTTAATCCCTTCCCCTGGCTATCCGGTTTACAAAGTTATGACACTCCTTACCGGTGGCAATCCCTATATTATGCCGCTCAAAGAGGAGAACAAATTTTTGCCTAACTATGACGACATACCGCCGAGCATCCTGGAGAAGGCGAAAATTATGTTCTTAAATTATCCGAATAATCCAACGGGAGCTTATGCCGATGATGCGTTTTACGAACGTTCCGTATGGATTGCGAAGAAATATGACATCCTTATCTGTCATGATGCAGCCTATAGCGAAATAGCTTATGATGGATACATCCCCAGGAGCATCCTCGAATTTGATAAAGAGAAGAAATGCTGTGTTGAATTTCATTCCCTGTCAAAGACGTATTGCATGACCGGCTGGAGAATCGGTTTTGTTGTAGGCAACAAGGAGGCTGTTTCCAATCTTGGAAAGCTGAAAACCAATATCGATTCCGGTGTGTTCCAGGCCATACAGTATGCGGGTATTGAAGCGCTAACCGGCGATCAAAGCTCCGTTGAGAAGGTTAGAAAGATATTCCAGAAGCGCAGGGACATGGTGGTGGACGGGCTGAAATCAATAGGCATTCATGTTGATAAACCCCGAGCAACCTTCTATATCTGGGCGAAGGTGCCCCAGGGTTATACCAGCGCTGATTTCTGTGAGAAACTGATTGAAGAACAGGGGATCGTTGTGACACCCGGTAGCGGTTTTGGTGAAGAAGGCGAAGGCTATTTCCGTATATCCATAACTATGAGCGAAAAGCGGATAACAGAGGCCATAGAGCGCCTGAAGACGGTAAGATTCTGAAACAAATCGTGATCAGTAACGCGTAATGGAAAAAACATTATGAAAAAAGGAAAGACGGATAAGGCGAAACAAGCTATCGAATACTTCAAAGAGACTTTTAGCTGAGCGCAGGCGATACTGGCCACGTTTGGCCAGGAGCTGGGTCTCGACCGGGAAATGGCCCTGAAGGTGGCCGGCGCCTTTGGGGGAGGTATGGCCCGCATGGGTGAGACCTGCGGTGTAGTTACCGGTTCCATGATGGCGATAGGGCTAAAGCACGGTAAAACCAAAGCTGTCGACCATGAGGCAAAAGAGAAAACTTACCGTCTTGTCAAGGACTTTGTTGACAGGTTTAAAGCGAAACATAACTCCATTGTATGCAGGGATATGCTAAACTGCGACATGAGCACTCCGGAAGGACTGCAGGATTTCAAAAACAGGAATCTCATCGAAACCCATTGTGCCAGGTTCGTAAAAGACGCTGCAGATATCCTTGAAGAGATTCTTGCATCATCAAAATCATAAAATCAGACCCCTACCCTGTTATGACCGATTATTCGGACAATTCTGCAAAGCAAATCTCAAGAGAGTTCACCACCAAAGAAAAATCTGACATTCGCACTCTGATGCGTTTTGTGGAAATTTATTGCAGAGAGAAACACACCAACGAGAAATCTCCATTTACTTTTACCAGGATTGACGTGAAATCCATCAGAAAAAAAGACCTAATGCTGTGCCCGGAATGCACAAAGCTCCTGAGGTATGGTCTCACCATGCGTCTCAAGTGTCCCCATGATCCTAAACCTATGTGTAAGAAATGCAAGACCCAGTGCTACAAAGGCGAATACCGATCAAAGATCAGAGAAATAATGAAATTCTCCGGGATATACCTTGTAAAACATGGAAGGCTTGACATGCTTTACCACTACCTCAGGTAGCTCATGTTTCGTGAGCTGGGTTCCACCAGAGAAGCGCGGAACGCATACCGTCCGGCCATGTATAAACACCATCGGAGAACGTGAGCCGGCGTTGCAGAGTGGAATAGATCAGATCATCATAGGCTCTTTCGAATGTATCAAGACGTAAATGCCTTTTGGCTCTGATAAAAGCATCTTCCACAGTTTCATTGACCCAGTTTGCAATGGTGTTTTCAACCAGTACATTTGTATGAACGCCCATGGTATAGAGTGCATTGTAAGCGATAACGCCATCCGGGCTGTCATGTCTGCAACCATAGATCTTCAATGATAATTCCGAGAGAATGCCGTCTGCAGGTGGAATTCTAATGGCCATGTAACATGTCTTACGCGCATAGCGCTCCATCTTGTGAACGAATACTGCCAGATCCTCACTGGCATACATGCCGTGGGCACAGACGACTATATCGTGCATTGACGGGGTTGCATCCTCCCAGGTCTGCGTGAGGATTTCCACATTGCTGATGCGTGCGTTCTTAAGGTTCTCTTTTAGCATTTCTGCCATGCCGGAAGTCGGTTCAATTGACGTTACACTTTTGATTCTTTTCGCCAGAGGGATTGTCCAGCGCCCGGTACCGGCTCCGATATCTAGTGCGGTGTCGTTTGTATCGACCTCTTTGAAAACAAAATCCAGCAGATTGTCGGGCCTTTCTTTTTGCTTCTGCCCGTGAGCTTTGTATCTTTCAACCAGCTTATCCGACTTGGGATGAAGCTTTCTCGTAACAAGTTCACGCCACAGCTCAAACCAGTCAGTCTCTTTCCTCGTTTCTCTCACGTCCGCTCAGTCACTTATTGCCTGGCAACCAGCCACTTGATATGAAATTTTACCTCTTCCATGCCGGCTTCCAGTTCATGTTCAATACATCTCTCTCCATCAAACTCTTTTTTTTAACCATAACTGCAAAACCCTTTTTTGCGTCCGAAAGGATGTCGTTGAATATTTCCTTATAATATAACTCAGGAATTAATAGCAAATGCAAGACAACGACAAGACCGACCTATCCTGCCGTCATTGTGGCAATAAGACCTACGACACATTTCAACATTTCAAGAACGTCTACATAGTGTTCCCTCGCTGTTTTTCAAGTACCACCTTTAGCCGAACAAAGAATTTGTTTCGTGTTTTTTCCAGCCTCAAAGCTTCCCTATAATCGACTATGGCCTTGTCTTCTGACTTGAATCTGTCGGGCTCGACCTGTAACACATAAGAATTGACCTGTCTCTTCCAAAACCAGCTTGCGCAACCAAACTGGATGTTTTCCGGATCAATTTCCCGGATTCCCTTTAAAGCTTCAAAAAAGTTTCTTCCTCCCTCACTGTTTTCAATGCAAAAGGCAATGTAGGCAATTCTGTATTCCACTTTGCCAATGGTATCTGTCAGTGGTAAGGGCTCAAGGTTTTGAGGATCGTTCTGGCCGCTGTAAACGAAATGTCCATAGCAACTCTGGAGCGTGAAACAATAAGGAAGTTTGTTGAAAGCGTTGATCAGCTCGATTATGGGCTTATCGATCATACCATCGCTGAGGCTCGCCAGGCTTTTCTTCCTTTGACTCCGGTAGTGGGGGTTTTCCAACAATGGTTTAGCTTCCGTGAAGGTTTTCAACTGTGTTGTTCCTGCTCATGGGATGATTGGCCCTATGTGTCCGTCTAACGTGGAGTTCACCGGGAGGCTTTCTTGGCGATCCGGTGCAACGACTTGTTATGCCCTTTGGCCGTCAGTTCCTGCTCAATTCTATCAGACAAGAATACCTTGACCAGAGACTGGTAAGGTATGTCGCGCTTGTTGGCCAACAGTTTCAATTCTTCAAGCATTGCTTCTGGAAGCCGCAAAGAGATTGTTTTAACAGATGGTTTCAGGTTGGCCAGGGTAATCCTTTCTGCTTTTTTCCAGTCAATGTATTCTGTGGAATCGTGAGTTTGCCAGAAATCTCTTTCTTCCTTTTCATTCTTGAACTGAGGAATCTTCTTCTTCATTGGTTTTATACACTCCCCTTTCTTTCTTGTTCATATCTCTTGCAGATATGACCCTTACTTTATTGTTGCGAACCGTGAAGACCAGAAATAGTAGTCTGCCTGAGTCGGTTTGTCCCAGGACAAAAAACCGGTTTTCAGTTTCTGAATGCTTTTCATCATCACCAGCAATAACCGGAAGATTAAAGAAAACCTGTTCACACTCGACAGGCGTTACGCCATGCTTTGTCTTGATCTTCTCAGAATTGTGCTTGTCCCATTCAAATCCAGTACACTTCGAGAGAATGTCAGAAAGCATGGTCATAGTATATAATTATCATATACATGTGTCAATCTGTCTTTGCTGGGCATAACAACAAGGTCACCGGGAGGCAGGCGCAGTTTCCTGCCGATCCGGTGGACTGTTTTGTTAAGTGTCAACTTGGGTCCGATTCCTTTTACCGAAATAGGGTATTAATTCAGCAAAATTCTTCTCCGATAGCATAACAAGATCCTTGGTTTGTACTTCTGTCTGTGCCGTTATAAACAGACCAGACACAAGCACGCCCATCAGCAGGTAAAGGACTATACGAAGGCCGTTTAAGTATTCTTCTCCCTTGTTCTGATTCCCCGCGCCATAAAACATACCAGTATGGAATAACGCTCCATACAGAGTCCCATGGATTGCCTCCGATGCGTCTTCATAAACGTAATTGCAGGCAGCCAGAAAGATAGGCACATTGAAATCCTTTACCTTTTCCCCAATGCCCTCGATTCGTTTCTCAATTCTTAGAGTCGTCCATCTTGTTATTTCCTTGCCTTTCTGACTTGTGTATTTGTTCAGACCTTCGGCCACAATTGGTATACTTGAAAAATCTGGCACTGGAATGATTTGACCTATGTTCTCGTAGGCTTTTCTCTTGGAATGTACTGACCTATATACCTTTTGCATGGAAAAATGGATGTAATCTTCAAACTGGGCTTGCTCGCAGATTATCAGGTAGCATACATTGACAAGTCTCTCAATAAAGGCTCTAGCGACTATGTAGGCTTCTGTCATAAGACCATGTCTAACAAGAAATCTAATTGATGTACCGGAGGTAAGTAAGCTATCCAGTAAAGGATACAACCCATTTATGCGTTTCTTGTTACTTTCTTTGAGGGCTATCTCTGCAAGCTGCGATAAAGCGTCTAATTGAGCTTGAAAGAATTGGTCAAAAGCCGTTAGTACCTCTATTCTGTCAGTCTCATTAAGCTTTATGAAGTTCATTGCACTTTCTCAGTCTGTCGTTTCGCACTTAACGCACACATAACCGGGAGGCGAAGCGCCTTATTTCGCCGATCCGGTTCATGTGATTGTTATGCCCTGAATTGTAGAATCACTGCATTTCCGTCAAGACGACATTCCAGATACCCCATGTCCCGAAGGATGGCGGCAATGAAAGACCCATGCCGAGGAGTCAATCGTGTTGTATTTAAGGCCACAGATTGGCTCTCCACCCATTGACCAAATCCCCCAGGTGCTGGCTCTGTCATAGAGAAACCGCCCTTAACTTCTCTGCCTCTGAAGTGATCAACAGCCGCTCTCAAAAAACTGTGGCTGATTGGTGTTTCACCTGAAGCAAATCGTATGATTATGCCATTATCGAAATCGCCTTCGTAATCGAACTGGGTTCTCCTGGCAGGTCCCCCGCAAGTAACGGTTGTTGGCAATGTCTCCTCCTTATCGGTGTATGTCGACTCACTCAAAACTTACAAGTCCCCGAAACGCCTTAAGGATTCTTCTATGAGTACTTGTTTATCCGGTGGACATGGATACTTTGCTCGGAGTGGGTCAAGTCTGTTGGGTGCTACCCTCCTCGTCTTCCCGTATTTCCGTTTTACGTCTGCTATCCAGCAGGTTTTGACAGTAATCCGACAGCGCAATTGGATGTCGTCCTGAATCTCCTTGTAAGTCGCCATGGGGTTCTCCTGTTTAATATCATCGGCATAACGCCAAAATCAGCGGCGGCTGTAAGACGTCCGCTGGATTGCCTTGTTCGGCGATTCATTTGAACAAATCTTGAAAGTCCAACAGTCTCTCCGATTTAATAGCGACACCCAGATTGATCGGCATTTCGGTTATTGAAATTGCTCTCCGCACGGTTGGGACACTTACAATTTCGATCTCTCCTTCCGCAGTATACTGAGGCCCCCCATAGAGAATCCCGAGCAACTTGATTCGCGAGGACGCTATGTGTGTACCCTGTCTCGAACAGTAGCTACCAATGTCAAATAGCAATATCGGTGACCCGCTGGACCCAGGGAAACAGGCAGCATCAATCAAGAACTCCTTCTTACCACTCCAGTCTATAGCGTAGTTGCTGGCTAGAACACCACGCCGAAAGATAGGCAGGTTATTGATGCTGTCCCAAAGCCCGTTAGGGTAACCCACCATGACTATCTCCTCCAATCCCATCATGTCATAAATGTCGGCAGCAGTGGGGATGAGGGACTTATCGAAGACACTGATGAAGGGATCATGGCACAACAGTTCCGCAGCTGGCATGGCGCATAGGTCAACTGAATGATCAGGATGAGGAACCCATGAGGACTCGAAGTTATCCAACTCAACAGCGTAGCTTCTCCCAACGTCTGGTTCGCCAGCACCGTTCTTAAGAGTGAGGGTTAGGTTTCCCTTCGTTGCCCCATTAACGACATGTTTGTTGGTAACAATAACCACAGTTTGTTGATTCGTCTCGTGGTTCAACCTGTAAAAGAAACCCGTTCCGGTAGCTATTCCAGTTGAAAGCTGACACTCGATCCTTACCGTAGTATGAGCTAACAATTCGGCCTGACTTAAGCTCATTATTCATTCCTTCGTCGAACAATTAATATACGAAGTTCGTAATTTCCTGTTTTTTTGATAATACATTGGTCCATTGCCAAATATGTAATAGCAGAACTTATCAAATACATTATTATTCATTCAGGCACTTCTTTTTTCATCCACAATACCATAAAAAACGAAGTTCGTTTTTTGCATATATTCTTGTATTTGAGAAATTGTGAAATATTTTTGAAGCTTGGCTAAAAGACACATCTTAAGTTCAATCATTTGTTATAGAGTAGTGAGTCAATATCCGAATAACCGATAGGTCATTATGCTCCCCCGCCTCTGCACATGTTGCGCGTTATGCGCTTTTCTGACCTAAACCGATGAAATGAATGTATTATTTTCTCAATTCTTTCTGAAAATTGCAAGTATTTTTATGACAATAAATTACCTTTTGTAACAACTTGAGAACGTCAAAATTGGTTGCTAATAAAGCTTGATGATAGTAACGCATCGATGGAACATTCAAGAAGGAAAATAGATTGCCACGTCTCACGTGCTTCTCGCAATGACACATTATGATGCGTTATTAGCAAGTCATAAAGTCTTCAAGCCCTTGGATGTTAGCCAACTTAAATCATGAGAGCATGGTGTCGGGTTTTCGTGAGCAAACCGTCGAGAAGCGAGGAATCTTGGTCTTTTGCGTAAGCAAAGCTTTGCAACTAGACCACACAGTGGGCGAGAAGGGGAGTCTCTGACGGCTTTGCCGGCAGAGGGGCGACGCAAGCCCCTGTAATATATTCCGAAGCCGAACGGGAGCGAATGATGCCAATTCGCCTTCATTCACATAACCTTGTTGCCTTCGTCGTCAGTTCCTCGACTTACTAAAATGTACGCCTCCGTCGCCTCCTCCTTGTCGCCTCGTTCTATTTTTGAATCCAAATTGGTATAACAGCCGCAGGAACGACTGAGGGTGTTTGCGGGGAAAAGCTCGACGTTATGCTCGTCCTGATAAGATTTTTAAACTCAACCTTTATTTATGGACCGATTTCTTCCGGGAGAAAAACCTTTCGTTCTTATTGATAAATTTTTGAATCCAGTTTTCGATGAAAGAGCGCTGCCCTTTCTTCATATACCACCACCCGAACATACTAATGGCAAAAGCACCCAGGGTATCGACGATCAAATCCCACATT
>JAEAME010000453.1_pt1 | contig 42410 bp, 52 predicted proteins | sample 8958731 | NCBI WGS metagenome assembly JAEAME01 (sample SAMN16933194, study PRJNA681113) | bioreactor sludge metagenome | isolation source: anerobic bioreactor sludge (Control) | place: India:Bengaluru | collected 2018-10-24
TTCCGCTTGATTGGGCAGTCCAGTCTGTACCCCCGTTGGTTGTCTTTAAGATGGTTCCAGATGTACCCACCGCATACCCTGTATTGGCATCGGTAAAGTAAACCGAATTTAACCATTCTGTTGTTCCGCTTGATTGGGCAGTCCAGTCTGTACCCCCGTTGGTTGTCTTTAAGATGGTTCCATATTCACCCACCGCATACCCTGTATGTGCATCAGTAAAGAAAACTGATGATAGAAGATTACCTTACGGTAAGGGATTTTGCCAGAACCATTGTCCAATTGCTCCGTTCACCATAAACAGAGCAAATAATAAAATGTAAAGCTTTTTCATAACATAATATATTTTGATCGGTAAATTTAATTAATCAGGTTTTTTATATCAGACCCCATTTTGCCGGGAATTGTTGCCCTTAGGACATGAATTCGCGTTGAAACGGTTCCAACATGTGAAATTCCACACAATATTTCCTTATAATGTCCAAACATACAAAATTATATGGAATAATTTAATATTTATTCACATAATTATGATTTTAATATCCTCTCCAAATCAACTCATCCCGCATTCAGCATCGCGAATAATGTCTGCACGATTTTATTAAAAGAGTCTGTAATAGGAAGGTTCCTTAAGAAATTATTATGGTCTGGATTCAGTTCAAGAGTTGATTTCTATTATATTCGCTGAAAAATTCGTATCATGGTCAAGGTAGGCATCATCGGCGGTACAGGATTGGAATCCTTGAATTTCCTGAAGAACTCCCGCGAAATTGAAGTTGATACTCCCTACGGATCTCCGAGTTCGGGTTTCATTCATGGCACGATCAACGACTGTGAGGTCTTCATCCTGTCGCGGCATGGACGCGATCATACGATCACCCCTACCCATGTCAATAACCGGGCGAACATTCATGCTCTGAAACAACTGGGTTGCGGATATATTCTTGCCACGACCGCGTGCGGAAGCCTGCGGGATGAAATTCACCGCGGCGTTCTCGTCATACCCGACCAGTTTATCGACTTCACCCGCTTTAGAAAATCAACTTTTTTCGACGAGTTTGAAGCGGGAAACGCCCGGCATACCGCCATGGCCGATCCGTTCTCAGAAATCCTCCGGGAACATCTCATCACATCCTGTAAAAAACTCGGACTTGCCTTCCACCCTTCCGGAACCGTTATTACCATCGAAGGCCCGCGCTTCTCCACCAGGGCGGAATCCTTGATGTTCAGACTTTTCGGAGCCGATATCGTCAACATGAGCACTGCACCCGAAGTGATCCTGGCTAACGAAGCCGGAATACCGTATGCCGCCATCGCGCTCTCTACCGATTTTGATTCATGGAAACAGGATGAAGAACCCGTCACCTGGGACGAATTGCTGAAGGTCTTTGAAGAAAATAAGAAAAATGTGACTGCACTTCTTCTGGAGGTGTTCCGGAAGATCAAATAATTAAACATGTTCCGCATGAAGACAATTTTCCTTACGGCAATAGGCCTGGTTCTCTTTCATTGGACCATGGGGCAGACACCCGGCCAAACCACTTCACAATCATATGAAAGATCGTCGGGTAACCTCCCGGTGATCAGTGAAGAACGATCTTTTCTCGAATCTGCAAAAGGATGGATGCTGCAGGATAACGGTGAATGGATCTCCGGTAAGAACAAGATCCCTTTCAAGCAGTTTGAAGCCAACCGGTTCTCAAAAGATCGGAATAAATTAGGCAAAGAGAATTTTTCATTGCTTCAGCTCAGGGAGGTGATAGTAAATGACCAGACCTATGCCATATTTATTATGCGGTACCAGACCGGCTGGTATGAATTCCCGATCCTGCTTAAAGGATGGCACAATCAGGAGGGACTGACTTATTTTGTCTTTAAAAAATCAAAACTTCTCCAGGTCCTGCCCGACTCCGTTGAATACGACAAACCCCTGATCACCAACCTGGAAGTGGTATGCGAAGGAACGCTCCTGGATTATAACAAAAAAACCTTCTTAAACACCGTAGCTTACCAAATCCAGAAAGCATTCGTCGAAAAGACCATCGCATCCCACAATCTCCTCATCGCCGTCCTGAAAGTCCGGTCGTCCGGACAGGACCTGGCACGATTCAGGTTGCTCAATGTAATAAACAGAAAGAAAATCTACCTTCCCTACCTGGATCCTACAAATGTCGAAAATATGTTCCGAAACTCCTACTACGAAACCGGCTTCGGCACCTTCAGAAACTTTATCAGGTACGGCTCCCACCAATAGAAACCATAAAATAAAAATACAAAATTCATAACCACCTGTAATAAATCCCCCTTTCTCCTTCAGGAGAAGGGGTCGGGGGTTGAGGTGCCCTGTAATCAAGGGGCCGGGAGTTGAGGTGGCCGGGGATTGAGGTGCCCTGAAATCAAGTAGCCTGGGGTTGTGCGAGCAAAAAATAGAAATTGTCCTTGGATCGGAAAATCCATGCGTCTTAATCCGGATCTTTTAATCACGAAAGGTTTACAGTCAAAAAATAAAATCCTGTCTGGAAATAAATAATGAAAATCCGGCAACGGATCAGCGAACGTACTTGAACTTGCTGCCGGGATATATGGCGCTGTCTCCCAACTGCTCTTCAATCCGGAGCAGTTGATTATACTTGGCGATCCGCTCGGAGCGGCAAACAGACCCGGTCTTTATCTGTCCTGTGTTCAGGGCAACCGATAAATCAGCAATGGTTACATCCTCGGTCTCCCCCGAACGATGGCTTATCACTGCTGTATAGCTGTTTCTGTATGCCATGTTTACCGCGTCGATCGTCTCGGTAAGTGTACCGATCTGGTTTACTTTGATCAGGATCGAATTGGCAACGCCCTTCTTTATTCCTTGTGCCAGCCGTTCAACATTGGTAACAAAAAGATCATCGCCCACCAACTGGATCTTGCTCCCGAGCTCCCGGGTCATGAGCTTCCACCCGTTCCAGTCATCTTCTGCCATCCCGTCTTCAATAGAAATGATCGGGTAACGCTTTACCCAGTCCTTCCAGAAAGCAACCATCTCAGCCGGGGTAAGCTTGTCACCCGTCGATTTTTTAAGATGATACACATTCTCTTCCGGGATGTAATATTCGGAGGCTGCCGGATCCAGGGCAATAAAGACATCTTTACCCGGTTTGTAACCTGCCCCTTCAATGGCTTTCATAATAACCTTTAATGCCTCTTCATTCGATTTCAGGTTGGGTGCAAAACCTCCTTCATCGCCCACATTGGTCGAATATTTGCCTTTCTTCAATACCGTCTTCAGATTATGAAAAACTTCTGCCCCCATACGAATGGCTTCGCTGAAGGAAGAAGCCCCGACCGGCATGATCATGAATTCCTGGAAGTCGATCGAATTATCGGCATGCGACCCCCCGTTCAGAATATTCATCATCGGGATGGGCAACGTCTGCGCCGAAACACCCCCGATATACCGGTATAATTCCTGCCCGGTAACCTGGGCGGCAGCATGGGCCGTAGCGAGGGAAACACCCAGAATGGCATTGGCTCCCAGCTTCGACTTGTTGGGAGTCCCGTCCAGTTCAATAAGTTTCCGGTCAATGTCGGTCTGATCGGTAACATACATACCGGTAATTTCCTCTGCGATGACCTTGTTCACATTATGCACGGCATTCAGGACACTTTTTCCCAGATAGAACTTCTTATCACCATCTCGGAGTTCAACCGCTTCGTGAACTCCGGTCGATGCTCCCGAAGGGATCGCTGCACGTCCTATGATCCCGTTATCGGTGATAACATCCACCTCAATGGTGGGATTTCCCCTGGAGTCCAGGATCTGCCTTGCCCTGATTGCCAATATCGTGCTCATGATCCTATTCTTTTTTTTCTTCTGCTTCCGGCGTTGCTTCCGGTTCTGGCTCAATTTTATCTTCCGGTTCTGGCTCTTTTTTAGCTGCCGGTTTTTTTGCCTTGGGTTCTGTGGCTATGGGTTTATCCTCTGTTGTGGCCTTTTTCTTTGAAGTTGATCTCTTTCTCCGGGTGGTCTTTTCTTTTGCACCATCCTTCTGAGAAAGCATAGCCTCATTGTAATCTACAAGCTCTATCAAACACATTTCGGCATTGTCCCCTTCGCGGTTCCCTGTCTTTAAGATCCGGGTATACCCTCCCGGCCGGTCAGCGATCTTTTTCGATATTTCACGGAAAAGTTCGGAAACTGCCTCTTTATTCTGGAGATAACTGAAGACATGTCTTCTTGAGTGCGTCGAATCATCCTTCGATTTGGTGATCAGAGGTTCAACATAAGTTCTGAGAGCCTTTGCCTTGGCAACGGTAGTATTGATCCTTTTATGGATGATCAGCGAAGATGCCATGTTTGAAAGCATGGCCTTCCGGTGTGCACTCGTTCTTCCCAGGTGATTTATTCTCTTCTGGTGTCTCATTGCAATTAATCCTTATCTAATTTATATTTCGCAGTATTCATTCCAAATTCAAGTCCCTTGGTCTTAACCAGTTCTTCCAGTTCAGTCAGCGACTTCTTACCAAAATTCCTGAATTTAAGTAAGTCGTTTTTATTGAAGACAACCAGATCGCCTAACGTCTCCACATCGGCTGCCTTCAAGCAATTTAATGCCCTTACCGACAGATCGAGATCGACCAGTTTGGTCTTCAGGAGCTGCCGGATATGCAGTGAGGTCTCATCAAATTCCTCGGTGATTGTCTTTTCCGCAGCATCCAGCGTGATTTTCTCATCGGAGAAAAGCATAAAATGATGGATCAGAATCCTGGCTGCTTCCTTTAATGCATTTTTTGGCTGGATCGACCCGTCAGTCACCACTTCCATCACCAGCTTTTCGTAGTCGGTCTTTTGTTCGACACGGTAATTCTCAATGTTATAGGTAACATTTTTGATCGGCGTATGAACGGAGTCAATGGCAATCCTTCCCAGCGACGACGTAAGGGTCTTGTTCTCCTCGGCAGGAACATATCCACGCCCTTTATCAATCGATAACTCAATGGTCAGTTTGACCGTCGGCTCCATGTGGCAGATAACAATCTCCGGATTCAGTACCTGGAATACCGACAGGAACTTATTGATATCACCGGCCTTGAACTCTTTCTGCTGGGCGATGATCACAGTAACCTTCTCCGAATTTTCAACATCGATCAGCCGCTTAAAGCGGATCTGCTTTAAGTTAAGAATGATCTCCGTTACATCTTCAATGACCCCTTTAATGGTCGAAAATTCCTGATCAACATGATCTATTTTGATGGAAGTTATCGCAAATCCCTCAAGGGAAGAAAGAAGAATCCGTCTGAGTGCATTTCCGATAGTGATCCCAAACCCCGGTTCAAGAGGGCGGAATTCGAATACACCTTTGCAATCATCGGCTTCAACCATAATGACCTTGTCAGGTTTCTGGAACGGTAATATTGCCATGTTTTTGTTTTTTTGTTAAATGTTTTGTCCTGTACCAGGCGCCCCAAGAAAGACTCCTGATATAAAAGAATTTTATTTCGAATACAATTCCACAATCAACTGTTCCTTTATATTTTCCGGTATCTGGCTTCGTTCCGGATAGTTCAGGAATTTTCCTGCCAGCATATCGCGATCCCATTCAAGCCATGGAAACTGGCTCCCACGCGATCCGAGGGAGTTAACAATGACTTCCATCGATTTTGAACGCTCCCTGACAGCCACGATGTCACCAGGGTGAAGTTCATACGATGGTATATTGACGACTTTACCATTTACAGTGATATGACGGTGCCCGATAAGCTGGCGCGCTCCGTCACGGGTCGGTGAAATCCCAAGACGGAAGATCACATTATCCAGGCGGGATTCAATAAGCTGTAACAACACTTCCCCTGTAATTCCACCTTTACGCGAAGCCTTCAGGAAGGTGTTCTTAAACTGACGCTCCAGGATCCCATAGGTATATTTTGCCTTCTGCTTTTCCATCAACTGGGTACCATATTCAGAAGCTTTTGCTCTTCGCTTGGTCTGTCCATGCATCCCGGGGGGATAATTCTTTTTTTCAAAATGTTTATCCGGACCAAAAATTGGATCCCTGAATTTCCGTGCTATTTTCGACTTTGGTCCAATGTATCTTGCCATATTGTGCTGATAAATTTGTTTGTTTCTATACTTTTATTCAAGAAAAATAAGATTTATACCCTGCGACGTTTGGGAGGCCTGCACCCATTATGGGGAAGAGGAGTAATATCCATGATCTCCAACACTTCGATCCCGCTTGAATGTAACGTACGGATAGCCGATTCACGACCCGCTCCCGGACCCTTAACAAATACTTTTACTTTCCGTAAGCCAAGATCATACGCAACTTTCGAAGCATCCTGGGCGGCCATCTGGGCAGCATACGGGGTATTCTTCTTCGAACCTTTGAAACCCATCTTTCCCGCCGAAGACCAACTGATCACCTGACCGCCGTTATTCGCCAGCGTTATAATGATATTGTTGAAGGATGCATTGACAAAGGCTTTCCCTATTGCATCCACCCTCACTACCCTTTTCTTTGAACTTTTTTCAGTTTTTGCCATATACTATGTTAAAATCATTCGTTAATCATTAACCCTTGGTTGCCTTCTTTTTATTGGCAACGGTCTTTTTTCTGCCCTTACGGGTCCGTGCATTATTCTTTGTACTTTGTCCACGAGTGGGTAATCCGATACGGTGACGGATCCCGCGGTAACACCCGATATCCATCAGACGCTTGATATTCATCTGAACTTCAGAACGAAGAGCACCCTCAATTTTAAAATTGTCGTTGATGATGGTACGGATTCTGTTTTGCTCGTCATCGGTCCAATCCTGGACTTTTTTGTACCGGTCAACACCCGCCAATGACAGGATCTTCTGGGCTGTGCTTCTTCCAATCCCGAAAATATATGTCAGTCCGATTTCACCCTGCTTGTTCTTAGGTAGGTCAATACCTGCAATTCTGGCCATACTGATTGAATTTTATATTATTTTAATCTTAACCTTGTCTTTGTTTGAATTTGGGATTCTTTTTATTGATAACGTAAAGCTTTCCCTTCCTGCGAACGATCTTGCAATCGGCAGATCTTTTTCTTATTGATGCTCTGACTTTCATGTTCGTTTATTTTGAACTATTGATATCTGAATGTTATTCTTCCTTTTGTTAAATCATAGGGCGACATCTCGATCCGGACTCTGTCTCCCGGCAAAATTTTAATGTAATGCATACGCATTTTCCCGGATATATGGGCAGTTATTACATGCCCGTTTTCCAGCTCGACACGGAACATCGCATTTCCCAGAGATTCGACGACCGTGCCGTCTTGCTGTATGGAGGACTGTTTTGACATTAGATTCTATCTTTACTTCTTTCCATTAATTACCGTGCAGTATTAATGACATCTTCAATATATTGAAAGGTCGATAAAACATCTGCCTTTTCCTTCCTGATGGCCACCGTCAACTCAAAATGGGCCGATGGCATCCTGTCTGCGGTCCTGATGGTCCATCCATCCCTGGCCTGAACCACATTTTTTGTTCCAAGGTTGATCATCGGCTCAATACAGATCGTTAATCCTTCCTGCATTTTCACACCCGACCCCCTCCTCCCGTAATTGGGAATATCCGGCTTCTCGTGCAAATGCGTTCCAATACCATGTCCAACCAACTCCCTGACCACGGAATAACCAAACGACTCTACATATTCCTGGATCGTGAACCCGATATCCCCGATCCGCAACCCTGCAACCGCTACATCCAGGGATTTGAACAGGGATTCTTTCGTTCGCCTCAGCAAACCATTTACTTCCGGATCAACCTCTCCAACGGTAAATGTATAAGCTGAATCACCATAATACCCGTCCTTCAGGCATCCGCAATCGATCGAAACAATATCACCATTTTTAAGAACTCTCTCTCCCGGTATTCCATGCACCACCTCATCGTTGATGGATACACATAACGTTGCCGGGAATCCCCGATACCCTTTAAAACCCGGTACCGCTCCTTCCGACCTTATATAGGCTTCCGCTATTTCATCCAGTGTCATCGTTTTGACACCCGGTTTTATATATTTTGCGACTTCTGCGAGTGTTTTACTTACAATAATTGCATTCTCACGTAATTTCTCTATCGCTTCCGCCGATTTAACAATCATTTGTATACCTTTTCGGTCGCTAACCTTACATGGAATACGATGAACGACCTTTAATCCTTCCCGATTTTGTCAGACCGTCATAATGACGCATCAGCAGGTGACTCTCCACTTGTTGTAAAGTATCCAAAACCACTCCGACAAGGATCAGTAATGAAGTACCTCCATAAAAAGCGGCGAATTGATTCGTAACCCCTCCCAATCTGATAAGCGCCGGCATGATGGCGACAAATCCGAGGAAAATTGAACCAGGCAGTGTTATCCTCGACATGATATTATCGATAAACTCTGCCGTCTTCTTCCCGGGTTTGACTCCGGGAATAAATCCTCCGTTCTTCTTCATGTCTTCCGCCATCTGATTCGGATTTACAGTAATAGCAGTATAGAAATAGGTAAACAATACGATCAGTAAGAAGGAGGTGAAATTGTACCAGAAACCGTTCATATCGGTAAATACCTGCGCAAATCCGGTCAGCGATTCATTACTGGCAAATCCGGCAATGGTCAATGGCAGGAACATGATCGCCTGCGCAAATATGATCGGCATGACACCGGCTGCATTTACCTTTAGCGGAATATACTGGCGCACACCCCCGTATTGTTTGTTACCTACAATTCTCTTGGCATATTGTACGGGTATCTTCCTTGTCCCCTGTACCAACAGGATGGTCACAAGAATAACAAAAACCAGGAATGCCAGCTCGACAACAAAAAATACAAGTCCGCCTCCCTTTTGCTCCATCCTGGAAACCAACTCGCCAAACAGGGCAAACGGCAATCTGGCGATAATACCGATCATAATGATCAGCGATATCCCATTGCCGATCCCCTTATCGGTAATCCTCTCTCCAAGCCACATGACGAACATGGAGCCGGAAGTCAGTATGATGATCGACATGATACCGAAAAATGAGAACACCGTGCTCAGGGTTGTATTGGGATTAAAGGGATAGATGTATTCCGGAGGTATCTGGGAAGCAAGATTGGCAATGTATGCAGGACTCTGAAAAACAAGAATGATGACGGTCAGATACCGGGTCATCTGGTTGATCTTCTTCCGGCCACTCTCCCCTTCCTTCTGCAGCTTCTGGAAATAAGGGATAGCCATACCGAGCAACTGCATCACAATAGATGCAGAGATATAAGGCATGATCCCTAATGCAAAAATTGATGCATTCGCAAAAGCGCCGCCTGAAAACATATTTAAAAGCCCCAGCAATCCGCTCTGGCTTTGATTCTGTAATGCAGCAAGACCAGAAGGATCAATCCCCGGTAAAACAACATAGGAGCCCAGACGGTAGATCAGGATAATCCCGATGGTATATAGGATCCTCTTCCTGAGGTCGTCAATTTTCCAAATGTGTTGTATGGTCTGAATCAGCTTTTTCATTCAAACAAGATTAAAGTATGTTAGCTTTTCCTCCTAGTTCCTCAATTGCTTTTTTTGCGTTAGCAGAAAATGCATGGGCCGTAACCTCAAGTTTCATTTTCAGCTCTCCGCGTCCAAGGATCTTGATCAGGTCCTTTTTTGATACATATCCGCTCTCAATAAGAATTCCGGGATCAATGACCTTGAGACTCTTTTTTTCTGCGATCTGCTGTAAAACGTCAAGGTTAATACCTTTATATTCAACCCGGTTAAAATTCTTAAAACCAAATTTTGGGACCCTGCGCACCAACGACATCTGACCACCTTCGTACCCCAGCTTTTTGGAATAACCCGACCGCGATTGTGCTCCTTTATGGCCACGGGTAGAGGTTCCTCCATGACCGGAACCCTGGCCCCTGCCTATTCTTTTTACTTTTTTAATCGAACCTTTTGCCGGTTTTAGATTGCTTAAATCCATTTTTATATCCTTTATCTGTTGTTAGACTTCCTCAACATTAACGAGATGCTTTACCTTATTGACCATCCCTATTATCTGGGGCGTTGCGTCATGTTCCACTGTCTGACGGATCCGTTTCAGCCCCAGCGCTTCCAGGGTGCGTTTCTGCCGCATCGGTCTTCCGATTCCACTGCGAACCTGTGTTACTTTGATTTTTTTCATTGCTTAAGATAGTCTTTCTGTATGATGAAATTCTCAACCATTAAATACATTGCTTAATTCAACTCCCCTCAATTGTGCTATGGTATATGGATCCCGCATCTTCATCAGGGCATTGATCGTAGCCTTGACAACACTGTGAGGATTGGAAGATCCTTTCGATTTTGCAAGAACGTCTTTTACCCCAACGCTTTCCAGAACAGCACGCATTGCACCACCTGCAATTACTCCGGTACCGGGTGCGGCAGGCTTCAGGTAAACCAGGGCACCACTGTACTTCCCAAGTTGCTCATGCGGAATAGTTCCTTTCATGACGGGCACCTTGATCAGATTCTTCTTTGCATCATCAATCCCTTTTGAGATTGCGGCAGTTACTTCCTTTGCCTTACCAAGCCCATAACCTACCACCCCGTTTTCGTTTCCTACAACTACAATTGCAGAAAAGCTGAAAGTACGTCCGCCTTTGGTGACTTTTGTCACGCGCTGGATACTGACAAGCCGGTCCTTGAACTCAATCTCGCTCGATTTTACTCTTTTTACGTTAGCGTTTGTCATAAATATTTAAAATTTTAGGCCACCTTCCCTCGCTGCATCAGCTAAAGATTTGACCCTGCCGTGATATAAATAACCATTCCGATCAAAAACCACTTTCGATATCCCTGCCTGAACCGCCTTTTCTGCAACCAGCTTGCCGACCTGCTTCGCAACTTCAGTCTTATTGCCTTTGAAATCTTTCATGGATTTTTCCATGGAAGAAGCAACAATAAGGGTCTTTCCCGATTGATCATCGATCAGTTGAACATAAATTTCCTTGCAACTTCTAAAAACAGTCATGCGAGGCCTGTCAGGAGTCCCATTTACGATTTTACGTACCCGTTGCTTGATCCTGAACCTGCGATACTCTTTTCTACTCTTTATTGCCATTTCTTTTTGTTTTTATCTTTTTTAAGACGACACAGATCGTCTGAGATATTTTTTATTGTCCTGCTGCAGATTTACCCGCTTTTTTCTTGATCTCCTCACCCATAAAACGAACACCTTTTCCTTTATATGGCTCCGGCTTCCGGAAAGAGCGTATCTTTGCAGCTACCTGCCCTACAAGCTGTTTATCAACCGACTTGAGAATAATAGTATTGTTCTTCCCTTTTTCAGCAGTGGTCTGTATCTTGATTTCCTTAGGAAGCTCTAATAAAAGATTATGGGAATAACCCAGCGACAACTCCAGCAATTGTCCGTTTGCCGAAGCTTTATATCCCACTCCGACCAATTCCTGAACAATGGTAAATCCTTCCGAAACGCCTTTTACCATATTGAAAAGCAGGGAACGGTACAATCCATGCTTCGACCGGTCATCACGTTCATCGGAATTCCTGGAAACCTCTATCGACGAATTCTCAACTTTAATGTTGATCTTGGGATCGATCTGCTGCTGAAGTTCACCCAATTTCCCTTTTACCGTGACCAGATTCGTTTCGGAAACGGTAACCTTCACATCAGCAGGTATCGGGATATGTAATTTTCCTATTCTTGACATGTTTCTGTTCTCCTTATTAGCTGATATAACATAAGACTTCCCCGCCGACTTTCTGAATACGGGCTTCCTTATCGGTCATCAACCCCTGAGAAGTCGACAGAATGGCAATGCCCAGACCGTTCAATACCCTTGGTAATTTTCCTGCATCGGCATATTTTCTCAAACCGGGTTTGGAAATCCTCACCAACGAATTGATGGCCGATACTTTTGTCTCCGGATGATACTTTAATGCGATCTTTATGATGCCGGGACGAGGTTCTTGTTCCACTTTGTAATTCAGGATATAACCCTTTTCAAAGAGGATCCTGGTGATTTCTTCTTTAATCCTGGACTGCGGAATTTCAACAACCCGGTGGTTGGCCATCACGGCATTCCGTATTCTAGTTAAATAATCTGCAATGGGATCCGTAACCATTTATCTTCTGCTTTAATTTGTTATTATTCTGGTTTACCAACTTGCTTTCTTTACTCCGGGAATTAACCCTTTGTTCGCCATCTCCCGGAAATTGATACGGGATATCCCGAAAAGCCTCATATACCCTTTGGGACGACCCGTCAGTTTGCAGCGGTTGTGCAACCGTACCGGCGATGCATTTTTGGGTAACTTCTGCAGGGCAATATAGTCGCCTGCTTCCTTAAGGGCCTTTCTTTTCTCTTCAAATTTCTTGACGAGTTGCTCTTTTTTATGCTCTCTGGCTTTAATCGACTCTTTTGCCATATTGTTATTTTGTTTTAAAAGGAATACCAAATTCTTTAAGCAAGGCATAAGCTTCCCGGTCTGAACGGGCAGAAGTAACAAAGGTAATATCAAGTCCGTTGATCCTTGTCACTTTATCAATATCTATTTCCGGGAAAATGATCTGCTCGGCAATACCCAGGGTATAGTTGCCACGACCGTCAAATCCTTTATCGTTTACACCACGGAAATCTCTCACACGGGGAAGGGCCACAGAGATCAGACGGTCAAGAAAATCATACATATTCTCTCCCCTGAGCGTCACCCGGGCACCAATTGCATTTCCCTTCCTGAGTTTGAAATTGGAGATGTCTTTCTTTGACTTTGTCGCTACCGCCTTCTGACCGGTGATCATGGTCATCTCGGCAATCCCGTTCTCCATATGTTTCCGGTCGGTGTTGGCAATTCCCAAACCCTGGTTCAGACAGATCTTCTCGATCCTCGGTACCTGCATCGGACTTTTATAATTGAACTGCGCCATTAAGGCAGGAACAACTTCCTTCAGATACTTTTCTTTCAATCTTGGTTGATAGGCCATTATTTTATAACCTCCCCTGTTTTTTTAGAATAACGAACCAATTTTTCTGTTTTACTATCCATCCTTCTTCCAGTACGGGCAGGACTTCCGGAATTATCAATCACCATCAGGTTCGAAATGTGCACCGGAGCCTCTTTTTTTACGATCCCTCCCTGGGGACTCTTTGCGTTGGGCTTGGTATGTTTTGAAACCATATTAGCCCCTTCCACAATGGCCATGCTTTTATCGGTTTCGACCTTCAGGACTTTCCCCTGCTGACCTCTCGAATCACCGGAAATGATCATGACCGTGTCACCTTTGCGGATATGTAATTTCTTCTGCATAATAATTTATTGTATATACTTAGAGCACCTCTGGCGCTAAGGAAACGATTTTCATAAATTGCTTTTCTCTTAATTCTCTTGCCACCGGTCCGAAAATACGGGTTCCGACTAATTCACCGGTATTGTTGAGCAAGACGACCGCGTTGTCGTCAAAACGGATATAGGAGCCATCCGCGCGGCGGATTTCCTTTTTTGTTCTAACTACAACAGCTTTTGATACGGTTCCTTTCTTGATATTTCCTGAAGGAATCGCATTTTTTACTGTTACAATGATCCGGTCTCCGATAGATGCATACCGTTTACGCGTGCCGCCAAGAACTTTTATACAAAGAACTTCCTTGGCACCGCTGTTATCTGCGACTGTTAATCTTGACTCTTGTTGTATCATGGCTATTTAACCTTTTCAATGATTTCGACAAGTCTCCAACACTTATTTTTGCTGAGTGGTCTGGTTTCCGCGATCAGCACTTTATCACCCTCGCTGGCTTCATTTTTTTCATCGTGGGCCATGAAGCGGGAAGTCTTCTTTACGAATTTCCCATACTTGGGATGCTTCACTTTTCGCTCGACTTCAACAACAGCGGATTTCTCCATCTTGTTACTGACGACGATCCCGATTTTTTCCTTTCTCAGTTTTCTTTTTTCCATTTCTATCTCGTTAGATGAGACGCACTGATAGCGTCTTTACTGCTTTTTTACTTGTTTAGATATTTTTTCTCCGTTACTGATCCGAAAACACAATTCGGTCTCAAGGCGGGCAATAGTCTTCCGATAAGCCTTGATTTTATTCGGGTTTTCTAATGGAGAAACGGCATGGTTCAGCTTCAGTTTGGTCAACTGGCGTTTTTCTTCATCCAGCCTCTCCAGTACTTCACCCGTCGTCATTTCTCTTATTACTTTCTGTTCCATTTTTTATAATCTTTTTATAATGAAAGAAGGAGTAGCTTCATGAGCTTAGATCGATTCTTCATCGTAATCGTTCCGGATAACTAATTTTGTACTGACCGGCATCTTCTGGGCTCCGCGACTGAGGGATTCCTTGGCAATATCCATCGTGACTCCGTCAATTTCAAAAAGTATTCTGCCTGGAGTGACACGGGCTACAAAATATTCAGGAGCCCCTTTTCCTTTACCCATACGTACTTCAGCAGGCTTTTTGCTGACTGGCTTGTCGGGGAAGATCCGGATCCATAACTGTCCTTCACGCTTCATGTGACGGGTAATAGCCTGACGGGCAGCTTCGATCTGCCGTCCGGTGATCCAGGCCTCTTCCAATGTTTTAATGCCAAAGGAACCGAAAGCAAGCTGATATCCGCGTTTGGCATTACCTTTCATCTTACCTTTCTGCTGTTTCCTGTATTTTGTCTTTTTCGGTTGTAACATTACTCAGAGATATTAGAGTTCCCAATAATTATTTTCTGTTTCTGTTTTTTCCTCTTGGTCCGCCGCTGCTCTTGCCGGGCCGCTGTTGTGATGGTTTCATTTTTGTGCTGGCAACAGCCGGAAGCAGGTCAGGACGTCCATAGATCTCGCCTTTACAGATCCAAACCTTGATCCCGATCCGGCCATAGGTCGTATGCGCTTCCGCAGTGGCATAATCGATATCCGCACGATAGGTATGTAATGGGATACGGCCTTCCTTATACTGCTCACGACGGGCCATTTCTGCTCCGCCAAGACGACCGGAGATCATTATTTTAATCCCTTCAGCACCGATCCGCATTGCCGAGGCAATCGATGTCTTGATGGCACGCCGGTATGAAATCCTGCCCTCGATCTGACTGGCAACCGTATTGGATACGATAACTGCATCAAGCTCGGGCCTTTTTATTTCAGAGATATTGATCTGTATTTCCTTGTGGGTGATCTTCTTCAACTCTTCTTTCAACTTGTCGACTTCCTGCCCCCCCTTCCCTATGATGATACCCGGACGTGCTGTATGAATTGTCACCGTTACCAGCTTTAACGTTCTTTCAATGACAATTTTTGAAATCCCTGCCTTGGAAAGACGGGCATTCAGATATTTCCGGATTTGATCGTCCTCGATAAGTTTGGGTTCAAAATTCGTTCCGCCGAACCAGTTTGAGTCCCAGCCGCGGATGATGCCTAACCTGTTAGCAATCGGATTGGTCTTTTGTCCCATTAAAATTTCGTTTTATATTGCTTATTTGTTTCCTTTTTCTTTTTCTGTGGTCTCTTCTGCGGTTTCCACTACCGGTTTATTGCGACTGTCAAGCAAAATTGTCACATGATTGGAGCGCTTCTTGATCCTGTGCGCACGGCCCTGAGGAGCTGGCTGAATCCGTTTCAGCTGACGCCCTGAATCGACAAAAACTTCCTTGACGAAAAGATCGCTTTCTTCAATCTTGACACCCTCATGCTTTGCCTGCCAGTTCGATATGGCCGAGAGCAGCAGCTTGCGCAAACGCTCTGAAGGTTGTTTTGCATTATGCTTCAGTATATGAAGCGCCAACTCAACTCGTTGTCCTCTTATCAGATCCGCCACAAGCCTCATTTTTCGTGGGGACGACGGACAGTTGTACAGCTTGGCAAAAGCTACCTGCTTTTTGGCCTCTTTCCTGTTTTCTGCTCTGGTTCGACTTCTGACTCCCATAGTCTATCTTTTAACGGCTTTATTTTTTAGCTTTATCTTTATTTCCTGCATGTCCTCGGAAAATCCGGGTAGGGGCAAATTCCCCCAACTTATGACCCACCATGTTTTCTGTGACGTAAACAGGAATAAATTTGTTCCCGTTATGCACTGCAATGGTTTGACCCACAAAATCAGGAGAAATCATTGATCCGCGCGACCAGGTCTTGATAACCGTCTTCTTTTTCGAATCGACAAGCTCTATGACCTTTTTCTCCAATTTGTAATTGATATAAGGACCTTTTTTAAGTGATCGGCTCATTTTTTAATTTATTGGGTTATTTCTTCCTTCTTTCAACAATATATTGATTCGATTGTTTCTTCTTTGAACGCGTCTTATATCCCTTGGCAGGCATACCTTTGCGCGACCTCGGATGGCCTCCGGAAGCACGTCCTTCTCCACCTCCCATCGGATGATCAACCGGATTCATCGCTACACCACGGTTCCTCGGACGACGGCCAAGCCATCTTTTTCTTCCGGCTTTACCATGCGACTCAAGACTGTGGTCAATATTGGAAACCATTCCGATAGTAGCTTTACAAGCCTGAAGGATCATCCGGGTCTCACCCGAAGGCATCTTGATAATGGCAAATTTGCCGTCCCTCGACATCAGCTGTGCATAGGAACCTCCGCTCCTGACAAGCTTGGCACCCTGCCCGGGCCGTAACTCTACATTGTGGATCACCGTACCGAAAGGAATCTCACTTAAATACAAGGTATTCCCAATCTCAGGCGACGCTCCTTTACCTGAAAGAATGGTCTGTCCCACTTTCAAGCCGTGCGGGGCAATGATGTACCGCTTCTCTCCGTCGTTATAATTGACAAGAGCAATTCTGGCGGTACGGTTGGGATCGTACTCAATGGTTTTGACAACACCCGGAATATCTTCTTTATCCCGTTTGAAATCAATAATACGATACATCTGTTTATGACCCCCTCCCATGTACCTCATGGTCATTTTACCTTCATTATTTCTGCCGCCCGACTTTCTGGATGGGGTTAACAGTCTTTTCTCAGGAACCGCGGTCGTAATGTCATCGTATGCACTGATGACTTTAAAACGCTGACCGGGTGTTGTTGGTCTGTATTTCTTTAGCGCCATTTATATTAATTTAAATATTGCTGTAAAAATCAATTGATTCACCTTTTGCCAAAGTAACAATGGCTTTCTTATATGTACTGGTTCTTCCGGAAATAATTCCTGTTTTGGTATAACGGGTCTTGTTCTTACCGGAAAATACCAGCGTGTTCACCGAAGCTACATCAACTCCGTACAGGTCTTTGATCGCCTGCTTTATCTGAAGCTTATTTGCTCTCCGGTCAACCATAAATCCATAACGGTTGAGTTTCTCACCCATCTGGGTCATCTTCTCGGTTATGATCGGTTTAATTATAACTGTCATCGTCGTATCGAATTATCGGTTAATTCTGATGGATTTTTTCAATTTCCTTGACGGAACTTTCTGTGATCAGGAGTTGAGTTGCATCCAGTATTTCATAGGTATTTAAATCCGAAGCCACCAAAACTTTCACCCTCTTTAAATTTCTGGAAGAAAGAACCAGATTCTCGTCCGTCTTGTGCACAACCAATAAGGTCTTTTTGCCGGTCAGTTGAAAATTTTTAAGAAGTTCGGAAAAATTCTTGGTCTTCGGAGCTTCGAAAGAAAAATCTTCTACGACCATCAGTCCGTTATCTTTTACTTTGTAACTCAACGCCGATTTACGGGCAAGTTTTTTCAGCTTCTTGTTCAGCTTGAAACTGTAATCATGGGGCTGCGGTCCGAAAATCCTGGCACCGCCACGGAATAATGGATTTTTTATACTCCCCTTTCGCGAACCTCCAGTGCCCTTCTGCTTATGCAGCTTCTTGGTGCTGCCGGAAACAATCGACTTCTCCTTCGAACTATGGGTACCCTGCCGCTGATTTGCCAGATGCTGCTTGACATCCAGGTAAATAGCATGATCGTTTGGCTCGATTGCAAAAATCGTATCGTCCAATGCAACCTTGCGGGTAGTCTGTGTTCCTTTTACATTATAAACTGCTACTTCCATCTCTCAATAATTACATATGATCCATTGGATCCCGGGATCGCACCTTTCACTAAGACCAGGTTCTTATCCGGGATAATTTTTAAAATCTGCAAATTGATCACTTTAACGCGGTTGCCCCCCATTCGGCCGGCCATCCGTAAACCCTTCATAACCCTTGATGGCCATGAGGAAGCACCGACAGATCCCGGAGCACGTAAACGATTATGCTGCCCGTGTGTGGCTTCACCTACCCCGCTGAAATGATGACGTTTCACAACCCCCTGAAATCCTTTTCCTTTTGAAACACCCACTACGTCAATGTACTCACCCTCTTCGAAAATGTCTACACGCAAAATGTCGCCGAACGATTTCTGATGCCCGACTTCAAAACGAGTAAATTCGGCGACTACTTTCTTCGGAGTGATTCCTGCCTTGGTAAAGTGTCCCCTTTCTGCCTTGGTGGTATGCTTTTCCTTTTTATCTTCAAAGGCGAGCTGGATGGCATCATAGCCCTCTTTTTCTTTGGATCGGACTTGTGTTACTACACATGGACCAGCTTCAATGACCGTACAGGGAATATTCTTCCCGTTTGCATCGTAAATACTGGTCATACCGATTTTTTTACCAATTAATCCAGACATTTCTTTCTGTTTTTTCTTTACTTTCTGTTTTACGAATTACACCTTGATCTCTACTTCGACACCGCTGGGTAGTTCCAGCTTCATCAGCGCATCGATTGTTTTTGAAGTGGTGCTGTAAATATCAAGCAACCGCTTATAGGTGCACAATTGAAACTGCTCCCTTGACTTTTTATTTACAAAGGTCGAACGAAGCACGGTGAAGATCTTTTTGTCAGTCGGCAATGGGATCGGCCCGCTAACGACTGCCCCCGTTGCTTTTACAGTCTTGACTATCTTCTCCGCTGATTTGTCAACCAGGCTATAATCGTAAGACTTAAGTTTGATTCTGATTCTCTGGCTCACGTTTTCTGATTTTGTTTTGTTTGCTTGTAAGAGATAACATTGCTCTTATCTCTCTATTGACATATCGGGACAAAGCCCCTGATTTTATATAAAATATCGTTTTGAACTTCAACGGGAGTTGCTGCGTAATGCGAAAATTCCAGCATCTCTGTTGCACGACCCGACGTAAGACTCCGTAATACCGTTACATAGCCGAACATCTCGGCCAACGGAACCTTCCCATGGATCACTTGATTCCCTATCCTCGATTCAACTTCTTCTACCTGACCACGCCGTTTTGCAATATCGCTCGTTACTTCCCCTATATATTCACTCGGGGTGATAATTTCAAATTTCATGATCGGTTCCATCAAAACCGTTTTTGCTTTCTTGAAGGCTTCCTTCATGGCAATCCCTGCTGCGATCTGGAATGACAGAGGATCGGAATCCACACTATGGAACGATCCGTCGATCAATTTGACCTTTATTCTTTCTATCGGGAAACCAATGATCGGCCCGTTGCTCATGGCAGCCTTTAATCCTTTTTCAATGGATGGAATAAACTCTTTTGGAATGCTTCCTCCCCGGATCTCATTGACAAACTGCAGCCCTTTAATGCCTTTGTCTGCAGGCGAAACTTCAATGACAAGGTCAGCAAAACGGCCTTTACCTCCGGTTTGCTTCTTATAGACTTCATGATGAACAACGGTGTTGATGATAGCCTCTTTATAGGCCACCTGCGGATTTCCACGATTAACTTCAATGTTGAATTCGCGCCTCATCCGGTCGGTGATAATATCGAGATGCAACTCGCCCATCCCGCTGATCAGCGTCTGCCCGGTTTCATCATCCACTTTTACCTGGAACGTCGGATCTTCTTCAGCCAACTTCTGCAGGGCAATAGATAATTTTTCCAGATCATCCTGTGTTTTCGGCTCAATAGCCATGTTTATGACAGGTTCCGGAAATACCATGGTCTCTAACACCACTGGATGTTTCACGCTGCACAGGGTATCCCCGGTGCGGATATCTTTAAAGCCCACCGCCGCAGCAATCTCGCCAGCCTCAATATGTTTCAGCGGATTTTGCTTATTGGCATGCATGAGCATGATCCGGAGCAGACGCTCCTTTTTATTGGTACGTGTATTTAATACTACCTCGCCGGCAGTAAGAGAACCGGAATAAACACGGAAAAATGCGATCCGGCCGACAAATGGATCGGTGGCTATCTTAAACGCAAGAGCTGTAAATGGTTCACCGGAATCGGGACGAATGATCTCTTCCTTCTCAGTGAAGGGATTGATCGCATGAATGGGTGGCATATCATAGGGAGAAGGCAGGAACTTTACAATACTGTCGATCAGTAACTGAACTCCCTTGTTCTTGAAAGAGGCTCCGCAGATCACCGGGGTAATCCTTCCCTGAATGGTTGCCTTCCGTAATTGGGTGATGATATCCTGCTCGGTTATGGAATTATGATCTTCCATGAACTTGTGAAGCAACTCGTCACTCTCCTCGGCTACCCCCTCAATTAATTTCATCCGGTACTCTTTAACCAATTCATTCATCGATTCTGGAACAGGTATCTCTGAGTATTCACGGCCGTATGATTCATCATTCCACGCATAGGCCTTGTTCGTGATAAGATCGACGATCCCGGTAAAACTCTCTTCGGCTCCGATCGGAAGTTGAATGGGTATGGGATTGGCACCAAGCTTTTCGCGGATCTGGCTGACTACATGGAAAAAATCAGCCCCCGTCCGGTCCATCTTGTTGATATAACTCAGACGCGGAACATTGTATTTATCGGCCTGCTTCCAAACCGTTTCCGACTGAGGTTCAACACCGCCAACGGCACAGAATAAGGCAACTGCGCCATCGAGTACACGCAGCGACCGTTCCACTTCAACGGTAAAATCAACATGACCTGGAGTGTCAATAATATTAATCCTGTACTTTTGATCGCGATAATCCCAGTAAACCGTTGTTGCTGCAGAGGTGATTGTGATCCCGCGCTCCTGCTCCTGGGCCATCCAGTCCATGGTAGCAGTCCCGTCATGAACCTCCCCCATCTTATAATTGATACCGGTATAATACAAGATCCGCTCCGTCGTCGTGGTCTTTCCCGCGTCGATATGAGCCATAATGCCAATGTTTCTTGTATTTTCTGTTTTACCGGACACTTTGTTGTCTGTTGCTTTCTTTACTGAAAGATTAAAATCTGAAATGTGAAAACGCTTTATTTGCTTCTGCCATACGGTGCGTATCTTCTTTTCTCTTGAACGCAGCCCCTTCTTCTTTATAAGCAGCGACAATCTCGGCGGCTAACTTCTGCCCCATACTTTTCTCGTGACGTTTCCTGGCGAAAGTCACCAAAGATTTCATGCCAATGGAAATTTTTCTTGAAGGCCGTATCTCAGACGGGATCTGGAAGGTAGCACCTCCGATCCTGCGACTGCGAACCTCAACCGAAGGAGTTACATTTGCCAATGCTTTCTTAAAAACTTCCAACCCGTTTTCCTTCGTTTTGTCAGCAACGATCTCAATAGCTTCATAAAAAACATCATAGGCAATATTTTTCTTGCCCCTTAACATCATGTTGTTTACGAACTTTGTTACCAGGGTATCACTGAACTTGGGATCGGGAACAAGCGCTCTTTTCTTTGGTTTTGATTTTCTCATCTTTTTTTCTTCTAAGTGAACGCAGGCAACCTTTACAGTTGCCCATTCAAATTATGCCTTTTTCTCTTTAGGACGTTTAGCACCGTATTTGCTTCTGCGTTGTTTGCGACCTTCAACCCCTGAAGTGTCTAACGCTCCGCGAATGATGTGGTAACGAACCCCCGGAAGATCTTTAACACGACCACCACGGATCATTACAAGAGAGTGCTCCTGGAGATTATGACCCTCGCCAGGAATGTAAGCATTCACCTCCTTGCCGTTCGTCAGACGGACACGGGCTACCTTACGCATGGCTGAATTCGGCTTCTTGGGAGTGGTCGTGTAAACACGTACACAAACTCCACGACGCTGCGGACAGGAATCCAAAGCAGGAGCCTTGCTTTTATCGGTCAATCTTTTTCTTCCTTTACGAACCAATTGCGAAATCGTTGGCATATAAATGTTTTAATTATCAATATATAAAAAAGCCCAAAAAATGGGAGTGCAAAAGTACAAATTAATTTAACACTATCAACTTTCTTAAAGAAAAACTGAACAACATACAATAACTTAATCTATTTTGGGAAAGTCTGCTGGAAAAAGCAAAGGAGGTCGATAAATCTGGAGAGACATGTCATCGCATTCATCGGTCTGTCTGCGATTGGAACCTATAGAAGTCTCACTTTATCAGGTTTCCTTGTTATTTTCGGCTTTATTCCCCGGCAAAAATCAAAAAGAATTTTGCGGGTGCAAATTTAAGACTTTATTTAAATCCGGCAAGGAAAAAGTGCAAAAAAAATAAAAAATCATTTTCCCTTGATAATCACTGTGGTTCCTTCCATATCGGGAAGAATAAAATTAGAGTCCGGGATCTTCTGCACAAACTCGTCTACTGCCCTGACAATTCCTTCCCACTTTAAATTATAATCATGAACCAAAATAAACCCTCCCGGAGATAATCTCGGATAAAAGAATTCCAACCCAGCCCGGGTCGGGTTATATAAGTCACAATCCAGGTTCACCATCGCAAACCGGTTATCCTCCATGCCTGAAGTGGTATCCGGGAAATATCCCTTGTGAACGATAATATTCTGATTCCCGTCAATCTTTTGAAGGACTTTTGACACACTCGTATCTGCAAAATTTTCAATGGTGTATGTAGCAGCTTCGCCAGTCTCGCGAAGGAGGTCCCTTCCTGGGAAACCTTCAAAGGTGTCGAAAAGATGAAATTTCCTTTCGGGATCCATTTGGTGCAAAATCCTTACACTCTCTCCTTTGTAAACGCCAAGCTCCGCGAAATCGCCGGGAACTTTCTCTTTCTTTAAACGCTCAACCACGATCCACCAGAAAAAAAAACGCACCTTGTCGGGGTAATTTCTTTCCAGCCGCCGGAGAATTGAAGATATCCTCTTCTGCTTTTTTGCCTCCCGCCAGGATGCCGGCTGATATCCCCGGTCATGAAACAAATCCCATATATACCTTATAAATATAATAAGTACAACCAGGATCAGTACATAATTTATGATCTGAAAAAAAGGGACCTCCATATTTCTAGATAATGTAAATGGAACTTCAAACATACATAAAAATGACTTCGAAAATCCGGTATCGGACTTTTTGTTCATATTATCTTACCCTTTCTCGATCCTGATGTCCGTTAAACCACTATTTTTGCCAGCCAAATCTATTGCATGTCAACCCAACTTTTCGATGATCTTAACGAGGCCCAAAGGGAGGCTGTCCTTGAAACAGAAGGTCCTGTCATGGTCATTGCCGGAGCAGGATCGGGAAAAACCAGGACCCTGACCTACCGCGTTGCCCATCTTATCGAAAAAGGGATCGATCCGTTCAACATCCTGGCCCTGACATTTACTAATAAAGCGGCTCGCGAGATGAAAGACCGGATTATTGCACTTACCGGCGCCGAAGCACAGAATGTCTGGATGGGCACGTTTCATTCTGTTTTTGCACGGATCCTCAGGATCGAGGGACACCGTATCGGATATCCCTCCAACTTTACGATCTATGATACCGACGATACAAAACGTGTCATAAAAAACCTGATCAGGGAAAATAACCTTGATGACAAGATCTACCAGCCGGGATTCATAATTCACAGGATCTCCGCAGCCAAAACCAGCCTGATGTCGGATGAAGATTACAACAGCAATGCTGAAATTCATGAGTATGATTCATCTTCCGGAAGACCCCTTACCGGTAAGCTTTTCTCTCAGTACCAGAACCGCCTGATCCGCTCCTCTGCCATGGACTTCGACGACCTGCTTTTTAATATGAATGTCCTCCTCAGAGATTTTCCGGATGTCCTGTACAAGTATCAGAAAAAGTTCAGATATATCCTGGTAGATGAATACCAGGACACCAATTACGCACAGTACCTTATCATCAAGAAATTGGCCGCCAACAATGAAAATATATGCGTCGTAGGTGATGACGCCCAGAGCATATATGCCTTCAGGGGAGCCAACATTCAGAATATCCTGAACTTCCGGAATGACTACCCGGATCATAAAGTATTTAAACTGGAACAAAACTACCGTTCCACCAAAACAATAGTTAAAGCGGCGAATGCCGTCATTGTAAACAACAAAAACCAGATTTTCAAGGAAATCTGGACAAAGAATGAAGATGGATCCCGGATCCGCCTGATCCGGGCAGCCACCGATACCGAAGAGGGAAACCTGGTTGCCCAGGCGATCTTTGAGAATAAAATGAACTATCAACTCTCAAACGCTTCATTTGCCATACTTTATCGCACTAACGCTCAATCCAGAACCCACGAGGAATCACTTCGGAAATTAAATATCCCATGCCGGATCTGGGGTGGCGTCTCCTTTTACCAGCGTAAAGAGATCAAAGATCTGCTTGCTTACTTCAGGCTGAGTAATAATCCGAAGGATGAAGACGCCCTGCTAAGGGTGATCAACTATCCTGCCCGTGGGATCGGTAAGACAACCGTCGATAAACTGATCGTAACCGCCGATGAACGGAAAGTGAGCATCTTTGAGATCATCGAAAATCTGCCTTCAAACAGGATTAAACTCCCGGAGAACACCCTCCGGAAAATTTCTGATTTCATCAATATGATCAAAAGCTTCTCGGTTCAGATGAAAGTCAGGAACGGTTATGAGATGGCAAAACATATTGCCCTCTCTTCAGGTTTATTTAAAGAAATGAATGAGGATAAAACCCCAGAAGGCGTGAGCCGGTTCGAGAACCTGGAAGAACTGCTCAATGCAGTAAAAGAATTCTCCGAATCTCCCCGGATCGATCCCGAAACCGGCGAAATGGAAATGAACGCCATCCGCACACTCGATGAATTTATGCAGGATATTGCCCTCCTTACCGATGTGGATATCAAAGACGCTAAAGATGACAAGAACGAAGATAAGGTGAACCTGATGACCGTCCATTCAGCAAAAGGCCTCGAATTTCCATATGTCTTTATCGTCGGACTCGAGGAAAACCTTTTCCCCTCGATCCAATCCCTGAACTCCCGTTCCGATCTCGAAGAAGAACGTCGCCTCTTTTATGTTGCCCTTACCCGGGCACAACAAAAATGTACGCTTAGCTATGCTGAAAGCCGCTACCGTTGGGGAAATCTTACTATGTGTGAACCAAGCCGTTTTATCAGCGAAATACCTGAGGAACATATCGACTTTCCAAAAAAAACCTCTTTAAAAAAAGAAAGCTTTTCCATCGAAGAAAACTTTTCTGCTGCCCTTCCCGGAATCGCTTCCCGATCCAAAAAAATTATCATTCCCGAAAACTTCCAAAAAATCTCTACGGTAAATAATTCCGGGAATACTCCTCCGTCATACGTGGAGGATATACAGGTCGGAATGGAAGTCAATCATGAACGTTTTGGAAATGGAAAGGTCCTTAATATGGAAGGAGTCGGACCCAATAAGAAAGCAACCGTATTCTTTCAGGGAATCGGTCAGAAACAACTGCTTTTAAGATTTGCCCGGTTAAGGATCATATAATTGTCTTATCTTTGCAAAAAATTGAAATTGAAAGAAGAAATGGAATATAATACCACCAGGGAGCAGATGGTGATTCCCGAATACGGGAGAAATATTCAGAAGATGATCCAGTATATCTGCACAATAGAGGATCGTGAAAAAAGAACCAGGGCAGCCAAATTCATCATCAGCGTCATGGCCCAGATGCATCCGGGAGTTAAGGAATCGGGCGACTATAAACATAAACTATGGGATCATATGGTCATCATCGCCGATTTTAAATTGGATGTCGATGCTCCATACCCTCCCCCCTCTCCATTGAGCCTGAGTGCCAAACCCGAACATCTCACCTACCACGACAAAGAAATCGAGTTCAAACATTATGGAAAGAACATCGCCCAAATGCTTGAGAAAGCAATAGAATACCCCGACGGCCCGGAAAAAGACGCCCTCGTCCATGCCATTGCAAACCACATGAAAAAATCCTACCTGAACTGGAATCGCGAATCCGTCTCAGACGATCTGATCGAATCTCACCTGGCAACCCTTTCCAGGGGACAATTAAAACTACATGAGGATTTCCGTTTTACCAATACCAACGAGATCCTTGCCCGTAACAAAAAACGGAAACCTTACCGCCCTCCGACCAACGGAAATGTTCAGCAACGTCCCAGGAGAAACCAGTTATGAGCTCATTTGAAATCACCGGCGGCAGTAATCTGCACGGTGAAATCATCCCACAGGGTGCTAAAAATGAAGCTTTGCAGGTAATTTGTGCTACCCTCCTCACGCCGGAAAAGATCACCATCCATAATATCCCCAAAATCAGGGATGTCAGTAACCTCATCGACCTTCTGCAGGATATCGGTGTTCAGGTTGAAAAGATCGGAGATTCCTCCTGGACTTTTCAAACCAGGCAGGTTAACTTCGACTCACTGAGTTCCGTGGCGTTTCGTGATAAAGTAGGCAGTATGAGAGGATCCATCATGATCCTTGGCCCACTTCTGGCCCGCTTCGGGAAGGGATTTGTCTTCATTCCCGGTGGCGATAAGATCGGCCGGAGAAGATTGGATACCCATTTCCTCGGACTGGAAAAACTGGGAGTGACGTTTTCTTATGAGGCTGATTTGCAGAGATATAAAGCAATCGCTCCCAAGCTGACAGGAGCCTATATGCTCCTGGATGAAGCCTCTGTCACAGGTACGGCTAATATCCTCATGGCAGCCGTGATGGCCCGGGGGACAACGACCATTTTTAATGCGGCTTGTGAACCCTATCTTTTCCAGTTGTGCTCAATGCTGGAAAGGATGGGAGCAAAGATCAAGGGAATAGGATCAAATCTGCTTCAGATCGACGGAGTTGAGGCACTCCATGGGTGTGAACATACCCTTCTATCCGATATGATCGAAGTGGGCAGTTTTATCGGTCTTGCTGCAATGACACGTTCGGAGCTGACCATCAGGAATGTTAATTATATGCAACTTGGAATGATTCCCGACATCTTCAGAAGATTGGGTATTCAGGTCGAAAAATCCGGTGATGATATCATTATTCCTGCACACGAACATTATGAGGTCGAATCGTTCATGGATGGATCTATTATGACCATTGCCGATGCCCCATGGCCGGGATTCAGCCCCGATCTGATCAGCATTGTGCTGGTCGTTGCTACCCAGGCCAAAGGAAGTATCCTGATTCATCAGAAAATGTTCGAGAGCCGCCTCTTTTTTGTCGATAAACTCATCGATATGGGGGCAAAAATAATTCTCTGCGACCCCCATCGGGCCACCGTCATCGGACTTGACTGGAAAAATCCGCTGCGCGGTATCCGTATGTCATCACCCGATATCCGCGCCGGAGTTGCCCTCCTGCTCGCTGCACTATCCGCAGAAGGAAAAAGCATCATCGACAATATCGAACAAATCGATCGCGGATACCAGGAAATTGATGTACGATTAAGAAAACTCGGGGCAAAGATCCAACGGATTTAAACTGCCATTTTGTCTCACAAACTTTTCTGGCAAATTTTTTGATCAATATCGATCTATATATGATTAAATTAAATAGCATAACGAAGACAGAAATGAGGTATCTAAATAATGAATTTGCAAAACTCATTCCTAATTCCTAATTCTTAATTCCTAATTGTTAATCGAATTCCGTCATGTCGAAACACGAAGCGAAAGAGAAAAAAACATCATCCGTGTCCTCTGAAAAAAATGATCAGGCTGCAAAAGAGTCATCGGTTAAAATTGAAAAAAACACACAAGACGAAGAAAATACAGTTGAGGATCAGCTTGCCGAAATGAATGATAAATACCTCCGTCTTTACTCCGAGTTCGATAACTACAGAAAACGGACCCTTAAGGAAAAAATCGAACTCAGTAAAACGGCTGCTTCAGAACTGATCATTAAACTCCTGCCTGTCCTGGATGATTTTGAACGGGCAATAAACGCAATCGAACCGGATACAGATCCTACCGGGGTGAATAAAGAAGGAATATCACTGATCTATAATAAATTTCTGAATACGTTAAACCAACAGGGACTGGAACAGATGAGAACCATCGGTGAAAAATTTGATACCGATTTTCATGAAGCAGTGACAAATATTCCCGCTCCCGCTCCGGAACAGAAAAATACCATTCTCGATGAGGTGTTAAAAGGATACCTGTTGAATGGTAAAGTGATCAGATTTGCAAAAGTTGTTGTGGGAAGTTGATATCCCGGACGATTCCATCCGGTTAATCCGGCAACATGTGATTAAATGATTGAATGACCCGATGACCAAAAAAGATTATTATGAGTTACTGGAGGTAAGCAAGGATGCAAGCCCCGAAGAGATAAAAAAAGCTTACCGTAAACAGGCATTACGATATCATCCGGATAAAAACCCTGGGAATAAGGAGTCGGAGGATAAATTTAAAGAAGCTGCAGAAGCCTATGAAGTGCTGAGTGATCAGGACAAACGCAGACGGTACGATCAGTTTGGGCATGCAGGATTGGGCAATGGAGGAGGTTTCTCCGGATTCAGCGGGGGAGGAATGTCCATCGATGAGATATTCCAGCATTTCGGCGACATATTTGGCGGAAGTGGCTTCGGCGACCCTTTTTCCTCTTTTTTCGGAGGAGGAAGAAGCCGGGGAAAAACCGTCAACCGTGGCACCAACCTCAGGGTGAAAGTCAAGATGACCCTGGAAGAAATTGCCCATGGCATTGAGAAAAAGATAAAAGTCAACAAATTTATTGCCTGTTCCACCTGCAAGGGAACCGGAGCAAAGGATGGTAGCGCTTATTCAACCTGTTCCACCTGTAAAGGCACCGGACATGTCAACCGTGTGACCAATACTATCCTCGGACAAATGCAAACAACCTCTTCTTGTCCCCACTGTGGCGGGGAAGGACAAGTGATCACCGATAAGTGCGTTGAATGCGCGGGTAACGGCGTCATCAAAGGGGAAGAGATCATTTCGATCAGGATCCCCGCCGGCGTCTCTGAAGGAATGCAGCTCTCCATGGGAGGAAAAGGTAATGCAGCAGCCCGGGGCGGTATTGCCGGCGATTTGATCATTCAGATTGAAGAGATCAAACATCCGGTCTTTGAACGCGACGGAAATAATGTTCTTTACGATCATTTTATAAGCATCTCCGATGCGATCCTGGGAACCAGCCTTGAAGTGCCGACCATCGACGGGAAAGCTAAAATAAAAATTGAACCGGGTACCCAAAGCGGTAAGACACTCCGTCTGAAAGGCAAAGGGATTACCAGTATCAACGGATACGAGGGAAAGGGAGATCAGTTTGTGACGATCCATATATGGACTCCAAAAAACCTCTCTAAAGAAGAAAAAGCAATGATGGAGAAACTGGCAAGATCACCTAACTTTCAACCGGATCCAACCTCGCGCGAAAAGAACTTTTTCTCAAGGATGAAAAATTATTTTGAATCCCAATAAGATCCTCATGGAGCTCTTCTCAGCCAGGAACATCACCAAACAATTTGCTAACCACCGGGCCCTCGATAAAGTCAGTATCGACGTACGTGAGGGAAGCATCTTCGGACTGCTGGGTCCGAACGGTGCCGGAAAAACAACCCTGATCCGTATTATTAACCAGATCATTGCCCAGGATGAAGGGGAAATGTTCCTTCACGGGAAACACCTCCGGCCTGCCGATAATGAAAAAATTGGCTACCTTCCCGAAGAAAGGGGATTATATAAAAAAATGACGGTCGGTGAACAATCCCTTTACCTCGCTCAGCTGAGAGGATTGACCAAACAGGAGGCCATGAAACGGTTAAACTTCTGGTTCGAAAAGTTTGAGATCAGAACCTGGTGGAACCGGAAGGTCGAAGAATTGTCGAAAGGAATGCAACAGAAAGTCCAGTTTCTGATCACCATCATCCATCAGCCATCATTGCTGATATTCGACGAACCTTTCAGCGGATTCGATCCGATCAATGCAAATATGCTGAAAGATGAGATCCTCGATCAAAAAGCTAAAGGGGCTACCATCATCTTTTCTACCCATAATATGGCTTCAGTGGAAGAATTATGTGATGATATTTCACTCATTAACAATTCAAAAGTCATCCTGAACGGTCATGTCAGGGAAATAAAAAAAAGATTCAAAACCAATACATTTGAAGTTTCATACAGCACCTTCGAAGGAAACTTGCAGAACCTCCTGCCTGAATCATTCCGTATATTGAATCAGGAACAGGATTTCGATCATCAAAAGGCAAACATCCAACTCCCTTCCGGAGCAACCCCGAACGATCTGCTTGCAGCACTGATTTCAAAGGTCACGGTTTATTCGCTGAATGAATTGATCCCAAACATGAATGAAATTTTTATCCGTGCCGTCACCCAGCAAAATATAGAAACCGCACATCAGAACTAACATGAACAAAATCTTCCTGATCATAAAACGGGAGTACCTGACACGGGTCAGGAAAAGATCATTCATTGTAATGACAATCCTTGGTCCCCTGATGATGGCAGCGATCATGGTAGTTCCCATCTATCTGGCAACAAGGGGAAATGAGATGAAGACGGTCTCAGTTATCGACGAAACCGGACTCTTCTATGAAAAATTCAAGGATTCCGACAACATTAAGTTTCATTACCTGGTCAGTGATATTTATTCGGCAAAGGCCTCTTTTACCAAAAGCGGCGATCATGCCCTCCTGTATATCCCCAAACCGGATATAACCCTGCCTACCAATGCCATCCTCTACTCCGAGAATAATGTCAACATCAACGTAAAGAGCTATATCAGGAATATTATGACCAAAAGGATCGAGGAGCTGAAACTTGAAGCCAAGCTCCGGGATATCCAGATCGATTCAAAAAACCCCATCACGGTGGATGATATCCTGCGTTCGGTTAAAACTTCGGTCGATATAAATACCATGAAGATCGGTGAGGATGGGAAAGAATCGAAAAGCTATACGGAAGTAAGTATGGTACTTGGGATGGTTGCCGGCATCCTGATCTATTTCTTCATATTTATGTTCGGATCGCAGGTGATGCGCGGTGTGATCGAGGAAAAGACCACCAGGATCGTGGAGGTGATCATCTCTTCCGTCAAGCCATTTCAACTGATGATGGGAAAGATCATCGGGGTTGCACTGGTAGGCCTGACCCAATTCTTCCTCTGGGTGGTTCTTACCTTTGGAATTGTTACCATCGTCACATCCTCCTTAATTCCGAAAGATTTTAAAAAGTCGGCTACAGAACAGCTTATGAAACAAAACCAGGTTTACTCCCCGGATAAACCGGACCAGAAGACCGTTATTCAGGAGGAGACCGGCGAAGGAGTCAATGAGGTGATGAATGCGATCAATTCCATCGATTTCCCCGTCATGATCGGGGCCTTCGTGTTCTTCTTCCTTTTTGGATACCTCCTGTATGCCGCCCTCTTTGCGGCAGTCGGAGGAGCGGTCGATAACGAAGCCGATACCCAGCAATTCATGGTACCCCTGACCGTTCCCCTCATTCTTGCCATCCTTATGGCCCAGTATATCATCCAGGATCCGGAAGGAGCCGTCTCCTTCTGGTTCTCCGTCATTCCATTCACTTCTCCCGTCGTAATGATGATCAGGATCCCGTTCGGCGTCCCCTACGGCGAACTGATCCTCTCCATGGTTCTGCTGCTTCTCGGATTCCTGGGAACAACCTGGATCGCCTCCAGGATCTATCGCACCGGCATCCTGATGTACGGAAAAAAAGTGAACTATAAAGAATTATGGAAGTGGCTGAAGTATAAGAACTGACCAAAGGTCACTGCATCAGTGATGTAGGATTATAACAAGTACCGAAAAGATCCGGACAGATATTTTCATTCATCAATTGGCAGATTTGGATAATCTCTATGCATTTCTGGTATATATTTCGCACAGTTAACAAATGAAAAACCAAAAACTGTATCAGTTTTCTCGAATTCAAAATAAACATCACAAAAGAATTCCTCTTTTCCCAATTTATAAGCAAAACCTGGCAAATCAGGACATCCTATCAGTTTGAAAAGTTGTTTCTTCATCATAATCATAGGAAGGGTTTCCTTTTTAATTATAAAGTGACCTGAACTGTCTGCACCCCATTTGCAATACGGAAACAAATGACGGATTTTTTGAAATTCCTCCCACCGCGGTTTACCTTTTTTCTTTTTAAATAACTTACAATTCTCTTCTTCCTCCCTTGACAGATTTGAAGGATTGAATTTGGGAATCGGATTTTGAGCGAGCAGAAAAGAGCCTAAGATTACACAAATAATCGATAAAAGGAGATATTTCATAATTAACCGTTTAAAATTTATTCAATTAGTTACACTATCATACTTATAAATTATTTGATGCTATAAGAAAAGGGCAATTACCCTCATCCTTTCTAATTTTATCAAATTAACACGCAATTTCTTTCTGTGATGAGGCCAATCGCCCTATAATTTAAAAACATTATTGCGTCTCTTTCTTTATTCTTTCAGTATCTTCTTTAACAATAGAACTTTCCCATTTTCATCATTTATCCTAATAAAATAAATTCCTTTAATTAACCCTGTCATGTTTATTGATTGATAATTATTTTGTAGTTCATTAATATACATTTGTTGTCCTAATGAATTGAAAATAGTGATCCTGACATTTTTATTTTCCTGGATTTTAATAAAAAGCATTTCAGATACTGGATTTGGATTAACTTCAATCGTTTGGCTTGTTCTATAAATTGTTTCTGTATTTAAAGAAGGGTCTATATAAACATGAGACCATTCTGAGGGATTTTCCCGTGTTCCATTTATTGGAAATTCATAATTATGCTGTGATGTTCCATCGGTTCCATTAAGCATATAAAATCCTATTGTCTTTCCTGAACCTGTAGCTAAATCAGAAAGTTTTACTTTATATTCATAGTTGACATTCGAATTATTAGAACTTTCCCATTCAGTACCTGATGGCGGTGTAACTAATGAAGCATTTGTGCCATCAATAGAATAATATCCAGTATAGCCATTCCAACCAACTGGAGAAGCATGTTCGATTTGCACATCAGTATGAGGTTGAGAGGTGTTGCCGGAAAGAAGATGATCATTATTTCCGTCAAAACGTAATTGAAGATAAACATCCCACCCTGAATTGATCGTTGTTTTCACTCCGGCATACAACCATGTGTCGTCATGCTGTAAAAAAAGAGTTGCCGATTTAGTGTCACCTCCATCATTTCTTGTGAAAGTAACATTGTAAAAAGTGGCATCATCCCATTCCGATGTATTAACTATTCCATCAATTGTTGGTGCACTGGATGAATAGGATGCGATATATTGTGATAAATTATTATTAAGTAAAACTATATGAGACCATTCTGAGGGATTTTCCCGTGTTCCATTTATTGGAAATTCATAATTATGCTGTGATGTTCCATCGGTTCCATTAAGCATATAAAATCCTATTGTCTTTCCTGAACCTGTAGCTAAATCAGAAAGTTTTACTTTATATTCATAGTTGACATTCGAATTATTAGAACTTTCCCATTCAGTACCTGATGGCGGTGTAACTAATGAAGCATTTGTGCCATCAATAGAATAATATCCAGTATAGCCATTCCAACCAACTGGAGAAGCATGTTCGATTTGCACATCAGTATGAGGTTGAGAGGTGTTGCCGGAAAGAAGATGATCATTATTTCCGTCAAAACGTAATTGAAGATAAACATCCCACCCTGAATTGATCGTTGTTTTCACTCCGGCATACAACCATGTGTCGTCATGCTGTAAAAAAAGAGTTGCCGATTTAGTGTCACCTCCATCATTTCTTGTGAAAGTAACATTGTAAAAAGTGGCATCATCCCATTCCGATGTATTAACTATTCCATCAATTGTTGGTGTATTTGACGAATAGGATGATAAATAGTTACCTTGTCCTTTAGCCATAATTGAAAATAGTGTTAGAAAAATCAAAAAAGAAAGATTTCTAACTTTAACGATTTGAGAATGATTTTTTTTCATGATATTTTGTTTTTATAACCATTCAAAAGTAGACCAGATAGATAATAAACTTATAACTGAAAATCAGGATATTCTATCCTCATTAATAACGAAAATAATATTATTGCTTTTCCATTTAATCATATTTTTATTATTTTTGCTTTTTAAATAAAACAATTATGGAGATTCTGTATTCAAAACAGGAAACAAAGCTGAAGGCTACTCAGACTGGGCAAATCCGGGATTTCATCAACCAGATAAATTGGAAAAACCGGCTGATCGGTATTAAAGGTGCAAGGGGCGCAGGAAAGACGACATTGCTCCTGCAATATATTAAGACAACTTTACCACATGACCAGCGAACTCTTTATGTCAGTCTCGATGATCTCTACTTTACAGCAAACCGGCTCACCGATCTTGCCGATCATTTCGTGAAGCGGGGTGGAGAACATTTTTTTTTAGATGAAGTTCATCGCTATCCCGGATGGTCAGGTGAGTTGAAAAATATTTATGATGATCATCCGGGATTGAAAATTATTTTTACCGGATCCTCCATTATCGATCTGAAAAAGGCGGAAGCCGACCTGAGCCGGAGAGCAGTGCTGTATGATTTACCTGGTCTCTCCTTCAGGGAGTATATTAACTTTAAATTTAGAACGAAGATTCAGTCTATTCCGCTTGATCAAATGGTGGTAAACCATCTGGGGATAACCCGGGAACTTGTTAAGCAGTTCATGCCCATTCGTGAATTTCAGGGATATTTACGACATGGATATTATCCCTATTTTCTTGAAGGAGAGAAAGAGTATCCAGAAAAGCTTGCATCAACAATTAACCTCGCCATTGAAACGGATATTCCATCCTTTATTGATCTACCCTTTTCAAACATCGTTAAAATCAAGCAACTTTTGTATCTGATTTCGCAATCGGTTCCTTTCAAGCCGAATATTCAACGTTTGAGCGTAAAAACTGGAATAGCCCGAAACACCATCATCCATTACCTTCATTTACTTGAAGAAGCAAGGTTGGTCAATTTGCTATATACTGATATTCATGGTATCGGTTCTCTTCAGAAACCAGAAAAAATTTATTTACATCATCCCAATCTCATGCATGCACTTTCATGTGGAACAGTCGAACCTGGTTCTATCCGTGAGACATTCTTACTCAACCAGTTATTGCCAAAACACCAGGTAACTTATCCTTTGCATGGTGATTTTTTTGTCGACAGAAAATATACACTGGAAGTCGGAGGAAAAAATAAAAAACAAAAACAGATCGTTGAAATCCCTGACAGCTATATTGTTGCCGATAACATTGAATATGGTTTTGAAAGAAAGGTTCCCCTTTGGTTGTTTGGTTTCCTGTATTGATTCTGTAGTAATTTTACCAGGATTATACCCACCCCTTCTCCAGCGCCAAAGATATCAGCTCGACTGAGTTTCTTGCGCCGGTTTTTTCCAAAATATTACTTCGATGTGAATCGACGGTAGTTTTACTTATAAAAAGTTCGTTGGCTATCTGCTTGCTGGTCTTTCCTTGCATTAACAGTTTAAGAACCTCCTTTTCACGATCGCTTAATGTGGGATGATTTTTTTTCAGATCTTCATTCATTGGTTCAATTCTGTCTTGATTTCGTTTCTTATATTTCTCTATCGCTTCATCTAAGTCATCAACATCAATTGGTTTCAGCAGATAATCAAATACCGTTTCTTTTATGGCCTTTATCGCATATTGGTTAAATCCGGTAGTAAAAATGAACTCGGGATGGCAATTCCGCTCCCTGACCTGATGAACCACGTCAAATCCTGACATACGTGGCATCTCTATATCCAGAAATACGATATCAGGTCTGAACCTGACAATTGCCTGAACTGATAGTTGAGGAATGTATTCTTTGGCAAGTATTTTAATTTCAGGATATGACTGAAGTAATTTTCCCAGTCGCTCAATACTGGCAATTTCATCATCAACAATTATACAGGTAATCATGTTTTTTTACTATGATACATTGATATTTTCCTTTTTTCAATTGGAAGCTTTATTATAACGGAGGTTCCTGCTGTTCCGGGATTTGTCGTTTCATTGTCGACAATATAATAAGATATTTTAACTTCCTTTAGTTCATAGTACAAGTTAAGAATATTGTCCAGGATTTTCATTCCCTGTCCGGTGCTTCCAATAGAAAAATCAGCCGACTTTTTTCTTCCAACTCCATTATCGCTTACTTTTACAAGATAAAACTTTCCTGATCTTTCAACCTCAACGGTGATAAGTCCGTCTTTATCGAGGTGTCTTATACCATGTTTCACTGCGTTTTCAACAAAAGTATGAATAAGCATTTTTGGAACAGAGATCTCCGTAAGGACGGATGGATCGATCGAAATTTTATAATTGAATTTATCATTATACCTGAATTTCTCGAGTTCAAGGAAGCTTTCCACATAATCTATTTCCGCTTTTAAGGAGCGGTCCAGATTTTCAGAATCAAGAATCGTAATGCGCAATAATTTGGCATATTTCCCAAATATAAAATCCGCCTTCTCCTGATCATGCCTGTCGGATAATGCGCGGAGTGAATTTAGTAAATTAAGGGTAAAATGAGGATCCAGTTGCCCCTTAACTGATTTTAATTGTAATTCGGCAATATTTTTCTCTTTTTCGTATTTGATTCTTTCCCTGATCGTCTGGGCTTTTTGTACTAGAAAAAAAATAATGTATAAGATCGTGAATATCCCTGCAAAGATTAAATATTTGAATGAGAATAATGGATTGATATAATAATTAAAAAAGTAACAATGTCCGCCATACTGAAAATATAGTAATGGATCATCTTTCCCGCGTTCCTTAACCGAAAAATAATAGGGCAAACCGGTAATCTCACTGGCTTCGGGTGTGTTGATTATAACCGGATCTGTAAAACTATTCCGGGTCAGGATATGAATAGCAGAAGATTTTGAATTGAAAATAAACTCGTCAAATCCATCATTATCAATATCAAGTCTGTTTGGAGTTGGAAGGAAAAGTCCTTCAATAGTTATTTCCTTATTTATATTTAGATTTGTATCAATCATCCATATACTACCATTGTTCAGGATAAGATATACTTTGTCCATCTCGAATTCGTTGTTATTCAGTAACGTTGCATTTTCTAAAGAAGGAAATCCCTCCAGACTCTTTTCCCGGATCAACTTTCCATGCGGATCATGAAGGAGTACCTTATTACCAATACTTTCAATTCCGGTATGCGTTTGCAAGGAAATCAAATATGTAAGACTGCCTTCTTTAATTGGTCGTGTTTTAACAATACTTTTATATTGGCCAATTCTGATTGGATTGAAAATGAATTGCAGATTCTTGTCGAAAACCATTATCCAGGCATTGTGATCGGTATATGGAACTGTTTCTGAACAATTACCAAATGCAGAACTTTCTGGAATGAACTCATCAAATCCATCTTGGTTAATATCGAAAGAGATAGGATTGATCATGGTCACACAACCCGGTGGTGTGGTTATGAATGATAAATTCTGTAAATCGACTGCATATATTTTTCGTGGATAAGCCGACCATCCTGTCGAGATTGAAAAAATAAGTTCATTAAAACCATCATGATTAAGATCAGTAGCATCAATGAAATACGCAGTACAATCGTTGCCCAAAATTGATGGTTGATATCCATCAATAAACATACTGATGAATAACTTCTCTTGTTCTTTAAATGGCTGGATTCCATATAGCATGAGTGAATCACCGGTCAGGGTAATTAAATAGAGTTCGGAATTATTGTCTTTATTATAGTCTGCGGTAAAAAAATATTGCATATGAACAAATTCCCCGTGTAATTTCCATTGTGATACTATCCGTGAATTCTTCTTTAAAATCACTGTTGGTTGGTTAGGCGTATCATACATATTTATCTCCTCGCTATATCCATCATTATCAAAGTCAAACCATGCATTTACAGTAGTCTTTGCGAGAGAATAGTAATCCTTTTTTTGAATAATATATTTATTGAAAAAAGATGGTAAAAAAAATGTGATGATAGGAATTCCGAATAAAAGGGTAAGGACTAATGGGTGGGTAAGGAAAAAGAATACTTTCTTTTTCATCATTAACAATTAGCATCTCATTAAAGGACAAAAATATAATATTTATATTAAAAAAATATTAAAGTTAACAGATTGTTGGCTCAAAATTTCATTATCCCGCTACCTCTTTCTGTCAAGCATCTTCGTCCATTCGAATTTCTTCCGGTTCTTCCAATCCATCCGGTGATAAACATAACTGATGATCAGAGGCACTACAGAAGTCGCTTCGGCATAAACCATGCGTTCAAATTTCGTTTCGACTTTCCCCCACGAAGAAGCTTCCTTGAGTGTGGAACTTGAACAGGCCCCGTCGCGCGGATCGGCAACCGTCACCTGAATGGCATATTTATGCATGGGAACTTCCTTCCCGAGCACTTCGGCACAGATAACGGTGTCCTGAATAAAATTCTTGGGAACTCCGCCACCTACCATGAAAAGTCCGGAGGTTTTGGCCGCCATCTTGATCTTCGTCAACTCCAGGAAATCCTTGACCGAATCGATGGAGACGTGCTTTTCCGGGTTATCCCACTGATGCTTCGCCAGCCCGAAACCGGCACTGCTGTCGCTGAAAGCCGGACAAAAAACTGGGACATTATGCTCATAGCAAGCCTGTACCAGGGAATCTTTTTTCCTGGAATTTTTAACCAGCCACTTTCCCATCTCACGGATAAATTCACGCGATGAGTATGGTCTCGGTTCAAGACTATTGGCAATTTTATTGATGGTCATATCGCATACTTGAAGCTCTTCCTCGTCAATATAAGTATCGTAGATCCGGTCAATGTAATTACTGCGCAATTCAGCGTCATCCGCATTATAAGAACCTTTATAATGCTTGTAACCAAGCGCTTCAAAGAAATCCATATCGACGATCGAAGCGCCTGTGGCGATAACTGCATCTACCATGTTATGCTTCACCATATCAACATAAACCTGCATGCACCCTCCCGCACTCGTACTTCCGGCAAGGGTCAGAAAGACAGTGCAATCCTTCTCCCTGATCATGCGGTTCAGGATATCAGCGGCGACGGCGGTATCACGGGAGGTAAATGACATCTCCCTCATCGAATCGATCAGGGTAGTCGAATCGAACGACTTGATATCAATGTGTTTGACGGTCTCCCTGAGTAGCTTCTTCTTATTCTTTTCCATAATTCATTTTTTTCAAAAATAATCAATATCCGAGAATCTTCAGCATGGGTTTGTATCCCTGCTCTTTCGAAAAAAGTTTGGTCACGACCTCCTCGTTTTCATCAATGTCGATCAATACGTGCTTTGGCGCCGGCTGAAGACAATGCTGGATCCCTCCGTAACCGCCTATCGACTCCTGGTACGCCCCCGTATGGAACATCCCGATATATAGCGGACTTTCCTGGCTGAACTTCGGAAGGAAAACCGCGTTCGAATGCTCTTCGGCATTGTAATAGTCTTCGCTGTCACAGGTCAGTCCGCCTAAAAACACCCGTTCATACTCCGTGTCCCATTGGTTCACTGCCAGCAGGATGAATTTCTGGTTGATAGCCCAGGTATCGGGAAGCGTGGTCATGAATGAACTGTCGATCATATTCCAGATCTCACGGTCATTCTGCCTCTTCTGATCAATAATGGAAAAAAGAACCGCTCCGCTTTCTCCTACGGTAAAAGATCCGAACTCAGTAAATATATCAGGCTCCGGAACTTCATTCCGCTCACATATGCTCTTTATCTGCGCAACGATCTCTTCCGCCATATACTCATATTCGAAATTGTAAGCCAGCGAGTTCTTGATCGGGAAACCTCCTCCGATATTTAAACCCGTGAGTTCAGGACATATTTTCTTTAACTCACAATATACATTGACACTCTTTGTCAGCTCATTCCAGTAATATGCCGTATCCCTGATCCCTGTATTGATAAAAAAATGAAGCATTTTCAACTCAAACTTCGGGTTGCCTTTGATCTTCTCCAGATAATATGGAACGATATCATTGTACCTGATCCCCAGCCTCGAAGTGTAAAAATCAAACTTCGGCTCCTCCTCCGACGCAATCCTGATCCCTATTTTGATCTTATTTTTAACCTCACCATTATATTTATCCAGCTCAAACAGATTATCTAAAACCGGAATGATATTCCCGAACCCGTTGTTGATGAGATTAATAATGTATTCGATGTACTGAGGCCGCTTGAACCCATTACAGATAATATAGTTCTCTTTATGAAAGAGATTCCGGGAAACAAGATTGTTGATGATCTGCAGATCAAAGGCAGAAGAGGTTTCCAGATGAACCTCCTCCTTCAAAACCTCCTCCAGAACAAAGCTGAAATGAGAGCTCTTCGTACAATAACAAAAATGATAATCCCCCTGGTAATCAACCTTTGCCATCGCAACATTAAATAATCTTTTTGCCATCTGAACCTGCGCCCTTATCTTTGGAAGATAGGATATTTTAAGAGGAGTTCCATATTGCTTTATGATATCCATCAAAGGAACATCATGGAAATAAAGCTCAGAATCAACGACCTTGAATTCATCCTGAGGAAATTCAAAGGTCTGCTCAATTAAATCGATATACTTGTTCTTCATTGGTCAAAAAAATTGAATCTAAGTATCCCGGATTAAAATAATTTTCCTAATGTAAATCACTTGGATTTAAATCTGACTGCAAAAATAAAAGTATATTTAGTAAATCCTAAAACAAATCTTAAAAAGATTGTCCGGCTTGATCAGTGTATTTATCTTTGTAAACCATTTGAACCAGGGTTATGTTCAAAAAATGAACTGATTTATCAGATATTTACCTCTTTTCTTAATGTCCTTATTATCAACGCTCGAAGATTTACTGATGACAGAACAGTCCCGGAGAAATACCGATCTGGTGTCCGGCCTGATCCTTCAAAAACCCGATATCTTTGACCATCTGATGGCATTATTCCTGAGAAATGAAGAACCACTCTCCAGGAGAGCTGCCTGGGTCATCGATACATTCACCGAAAAGAAGCCCTGCCTTTTACAACCTTATATACCCGATATCATCGCGGCACTCCCCGGTCTTAAACATGATGGGATGAAACGGCATTCCCTGCGCATGATCGCCCGTTCCGACATCCCCGACGAACAGACCGGTGAACTGATGAATATCTGTTTCGAATGGCTCCAGTCGGTACATGAAGCAATCGCTGCAAAAGTATACTGCATCGACATCCTTTACCGCCTGTCACAAACCGAACCGGACCTGAAAACTGAGTTGGCCGATTCAATCGAATGGAGGTTGAATGAAGGATCACCCGGATTCAGGAATCATGGAGCAAAAGTCCTTGCCAAGCTGTATAAGGAAATGAAGTAAATTCTATCTTTGCAGAACAAACGGACTGAATATGAAATGGCTGAAAATTTTATCTGTCCTCGCCGTAAATATACTGGTAACGCAGGTTACCCAATCTCAAGTCTATTTTAAGAATACCAATCCCGAAGTAGTCCAAATCGCATTTGCCCAGTATAAGTCCGACGTTAAACCCGGCTATTGGGTAACCCGGGGCTGGTTTACTATTGGCCCGGGGAAAACGATTACTGCCTTCGAGAAAATCAGTTTCAGCGATAGCATCGGCTATTGGGGGATCATGGTAATAAGCGGTACGGCTTTTGAAGGTGACAAGCCATTATTAGTTAAAAATTCTGAGAAGTTTACTATTAAAAATGCTGACAAAAATTGGGTTCATAAGCAGCAACCTTCGTACGAATGGAGGAATTTCCATCTGATCCCGATGAAACCAGGAACGACAACGGGCACCATCAAACTTTAACCCGAATTCAATCCTGTACACACCTGACAGGAAAAGCGTTTGTTTTGGCGGATTCGTACATTGAAACACTCTGATTTTTATTGTTCATCCCCCGGGTAATGATCCTGTTCCCGCTTCCTGGTGATGATGTCCAGAACAGCGTTCCCGCCGGGAGCTCCCCCGAAGTGAATGCCCAGGCAGTGTTCAGATACGCCATCCCCTGAAGCAACGCTTCAAAACCCCGCGGAATCAGGTACAGGTCTTTCAGGAAAGTGCCCGCCAGGCTGCTGCCCTGGTTGGCATCGATCAGCTCCTGGTAATCTGCCGCAGAAGGAATATGCCATCCCGCAGGACACAAACCCTGGGGATCAGGACCATCCGTGATACCGTACTGGATCAGTTCATCCCACTGGTAGGTTGCCGCTCCTCCCTGGCAGTTAGCCTCCAGATCATCGGGGCAATATTTCTCTGCGGTGCAGTTATCCCTTTGATGAC
>JAEAME010000454.1_pt1 | contig 42410 bp, 45 predicted proteins | sample 8958731 | NCBI WGS metagenome assembly JAEAME01 (sample SAMN16933194, study PRJNA681113) | bioreactor sludge metagenome | isolation source: anerobic bioreactor sludge (Control) | place: India:Bengaluru | collected 2018-10-24
TCTCCCATGGAACCGGCCAACTCTCTTAAATTGAACTCAAAAGATTTAATCTTCATGTCTTTTACCGGGGCTCACGTCGCTTCTCCGGCAAGCAAAGCTTGCCGAGGCTCCCCTCAATGCTCACGGCATTTGCAGCATAACGTCCATCACCCGTGGCATTCTGGCGTGGGTGAGTGTGTTCATGATCCACACGTAACGTGTATATTTTGTACCATGCCCTTGCCCGTGTGAATAGACGTTCTCACGCCAGACCTCAACCTAATCCTGGCCGAACAACCGAAAACGAAAAAGCTGTACATAAATATTAGGATTGGCGAGAGGATGCCTTACGGCCAATTCCCTGCACCAATGTGCTATCTGTCGTTTTACACTTTTCAGGCAATAAGCCTTGTGACATCCCGAAAAGTCACGATTACAGTCAAAATAACGAACAAAGCAAGGCCGACAACCGTTACCACCTGGTACACTTTCGGGCTCACAGGCTTTTTTCTGACGGATTCCACGAAAAGCATTACCAGGTGTCCGCCGTCTAATGCAGGAAGAGGAAGAAGATTCATAATCCCGAGGCTCATGCTCAATACACCCGTAAAAAAGCAAAGGTTCAGAATGCCTTTGCCTGCCGCTTTGCCCGCCATCACGGCAATCCCTGCGGGCCCCGATATTCCTTCCATTGTGCCGTGCCCGGTGAACGCGTTTACTATGAAAATGAGCGTTCCCGACAGTATTTCCCAAACCGTCTTCACGCTTAGCAACAGAGCATCAATAGGGCCAAGGTGTTTCCCGATCATAAATACCGGCGTGAAGATAAGAAAAGCAAAAAGTATGTTGAAGAGGGATCCGGCAGAGAGAATAAGCGCCCGCTTGCCGTGAGAAACCTGAAACAGTTCTGTGTCGTCTTCGCTGCTTTCCTGCGAAAAGTTTACAAAACCACCAAGTGGAAGTAACCTCATAGTGAACGCAGTTTCCCTGTGGTGGAACAGTGTAAACAATCTTGGACTGAAGGGAAAGCCTATTGAAAACTCGTAGACTTTAACGCCGGACTTCCTGGCGGCCAAGAAATGTCCAAACTCGTGGACGAGCACAATAAATGTAAATACAACCAGAAACGCCAGAATAGAAACAATCATCTTTTAATCCACCGTTTTTTCATGCACTCTTATAGATAACATGAACTTCGCCGGCAGTGCAAACCGCCCCTAAATGCCTAATTTCTTACATGCCCAACTTGCCATGGTCTTCACATTTTCATCACAATCGTTACAGGCCTTTCTTATGTGAGAGTGATACTTCTGATTTTCACTATTCGCCATTGCCCGTATTGCATTGCACTTCCAGATCCAGATGCTTTTTTTACCGATGTATGCGAACCGTGGCTGAATCAGCTCAAGGAACACCTTTTCGTCCATTTCGGCAATTTTCTCCGGGGCTAACAGATCCACAAGCGAATCCAACTCAGGAAAATCCCGCTCTTCAACCCATGCGTTTCTATTCTTGGGACATACATCCTGACAAACGTCGCATCCGTATAACCATGTACCCATTTGATCCCTTAAGTGGTCTGCAGGAAGCTCAGAGGAGAAATAGGATAGCTGGGCGATGCACCTTCCTCTATCCATTGCAAAGGGATCAGATAACGCACCCGTGGGACAGGCATCAATGCATTTTCTGCAATTTTCCGGGCACGCCTGAATTGGCGCGACCGGACCGTCGTATTCAAATTCCGCATCTAAAGTCCAGGTATCTATCCAAACCCATGACCCATACTTTGTATAAAGAAAATTATTCTTGCCGAATTGTCCCAGACCTGCTTTGACTGCTGCCCATCTGGCTGCCGTGAAGTCCTTGAAAAACTTCAGTCCCAGACTCCTGAGATATTCTTCGAATAAAATGGCGCTCCTGTACTCTTCCGAATGTGTCAGTCTGCCATCAAACAGATACACTTTTCCAAAATATTTGCTTATCTCAGGGGGGATTCTGTATTTGCTATACCTTCTTACACAGACCACTATTGACTTTGCCCATTGTTCTTTCTTTTCCGGTGAACCTAAGTCATAAAGCTTTTCATAGAAGTGCCGGGATTTCGGGAACCGTTCTATGCGTTTTTCAAGGTAAACAGCGTATTCCTTCAAGGAGTCTGCCGGAATCGTTCCGCAGAGGTCATAGCCGAGTTCATGCGCTTTCCTCTTAATATCATTCGCAATGCTTAGCGTTTCCATGACGTATTTCCTTAGTTAGTTAGGTCATGTGAACAATGAAATCGTCGGCAGCTCTAAGAAGTCCTTCAAAAGGGTTTCCTCTGCCCTTCCCGGCTACCCTTTTTCGTCGCGGTGAAAAAACTGAATCAAACCTACCACCAACAAAGTGAGTGCTACTCCGAAACCGAAGCCGCTCATTGTTGTATGCCCTAAAATTGTTGCTTTAATTTTATCCCAATTGTTCAAACGAACGGTAACGTCTTTGGCGACAATAGGGTATTGCTTTCCGTCATTATCCACACCCAAAAGCGTTCCATCGGTAAGGTGTTTCTGCAGAAGTCTGCCTGCAATGAAAAGCTCAAAATTGTCCTTTGTTTCCTCAACCGGCACCTTCATGGCCTGATGGGTCCACCATAGAGTGCGATCTCCCCAGAACGCCCGGTACAAATCTGCAAAAAAACTTGTACCTATAATTATCGTGCCAGTCAGCCCTATCCATAAAATCGAATTGATTCGTTTCTTTATCATTTATTTTCCTTTCGCTGAGTTCACCGGGAGGCGAGTGCCTTTTTTCGCCGATCCGACGGAACGCCCTGTTGGACCTTTGTATGGGGCAATATCGCCGAGAGCTTTGGCAATGAAAGCAGCATCCCCGTTTGCTTCTTCTATGCAGGCTTCAAGATATGCCGCCATTTCTTCAAATGTGCGAAGATGTTCGGAGACATCGAATTTTGTTGTCTTAGTCTTTGCCATGATACACTCCTATAAATTTCTTGCCAGACGTAGGGCGGTTTTGATGTCTTTGGTCTGGGTCTGTTTGTCCCCGCCAGCCAAGAGAATGACAAGAAATTCCCCAAAATTCTATTGTCAGGCATCTTGGTTGTCAAGAATAATTGCAGCCGGATTATACATTGGTGAGCCACGCACCACCTGGCAGTGGCCTACTTGCGTTTTATCTCAACTTCTTCGTGCTCCCATCTCTAAGATGTGCTAATATCTGACAAAATGAAGGCCCTGACCGTCATCATGACCTATTTCCCCGAGTCTTGGTTTGAGAAAACTCTGCGGTTTTTTGCCGCATCAGAGTTGGTTGAAGAGGTACTTATCATTTCAAAAAAGACGACTGACATTAAAATTCCGAAATGTCGCGTTCTGACGGGAGCAGTACTACAATCACAAAAGGCAATTTCACAGATCGTCAACATAACGAAAACGAGGTATTTACTGTTTTTAACCGGGACACGACAGTTTGCAATCGAGCCCGGAGCATTAGAGAAGCTAATCGAGGTTGCGGAGTCCAGGAAGGTGGGGATAACTTATTCTGATTTTTACGAGGAAGGCGAGGGCAAGAAGGGGGGTGTTTTGCATCCACTCGGAGATTATCAATTGGGGAGCATCCGCGATGATTTTGACTTCGGGCACATATTGATTTTCTCGACAGAGGCTGTTCGAACGGCGCTGCAGAAATATGGTAAAATACCAGCGGTAGGCTATGCCGGCCTTTATGATCTTCGGTTGAAGATATCCATCGACTATCCCTTATACCATTTTTCTGAGCCTCTTTATTCGGTGGGGGCGCAAGGAAAGCCTTCCGGTGATAACCAGCTTTTTGCCTACGTTGATCCACGAAATACGGATGTACAAAAAGAGATGGAAACTGTTTTCACCAACTATTTGAAAAAGATCGGGGCATACATACCTCAAGAATCATTGAGAAGGGCAGGGCATGCAAAGGAATCCTTCCCCGTTAAGGCATCGGTTGTCATTCCTGTCAAAAACCGTTACGGCACGATACGCGACGCCGTGGAGAGTGCGCTCTCGCAGGAAACAGATTTTTCTTTCAATGTCATTGTTGTTGATAATCATTCGACAGATGGAACAACAGGCATACTCTCTGAACTTTCCAGTAAACATCCATCATTGAAACACATTATTCCCATGAGAAAGGATCTGGGCATAGGTGGTTGCTGGAACGAGGCTATCAATTCAAAATCCTGCGGCCGGTATGCAGTCCAGCTCGACTCGGACGATCTTTACATCGGGCCTGACGTTCTGAGGCGGATAGTCGACGTGCTCCGCAATGGAAAGTACGCCATGGTGATTGGCTCCTACACGATTGTGAACGAGAAGTTAGAGGTAATTCCCCCCGGCCTCATTGATCACCGTGAATGGACAGATGAAAACGGCCATAACAATGCGCTGCGTATAAACGGTCTGGGGGCGCCAAGGGCGTTTGATACGAACATTATCCGCAAAATTGGGTTTCCGAACGTGAGCTACGGAGAAGACTATGCGGCAGCGCTCAGGATTTGCCGCGAGTACAGGATAGGCAGGATTTATGAGAGCCTCTACCTGTGCAGGCGGTGGCAGGGAAATACTGATGCGGCGTTGACAATTGAAGAAACAAACCGCAATAATGCATTCAAAGACTCAATTCGATCTCAGGAAATTCTTGCCCGCCAGGAGATTAATAAAGGAGCTAACACTTGACGCCTGGACCCCTTGACCCCTTGACCCCTGCTTCTCTTAGCCAAAAAACTATCGCCAGATTTGATGGTTGCGAAAGCTCTTCAGGTCTCTCGGAACACTGTATCACGCTCTTGTCAGAGCAAAGGGAATCGTGGCAGGCGCTCAAAGATGCTTATGAAGCCTTAAGGACTGTGAAAACAAGGAGCGTTTTCCTGAATGGCTTCTCCATTTTACTTTATTACAACCCGGGAAGAATATTAAGCGCTACTGCGGCTGTAAAAAAGGAAGAGATCAAAGAACGCCCCTGTTTCTTATGTGAGCGTAACCTGCCACCAGAGCAAAAGTGGATACTCTATCGGAGCGAATACAGGATCCTCTGCAACCCCAGGCCTGTTTTACAATCTCACTTGACTATTACCCATGTGGAACACCGTCCTCAAGCTATCTCTGAGAGCTTTGACACCTTCCTCAATCTCATGACAGATCTTGGGCAAGGCTGGATAACTCTTTACAACGGACCCCGGTGTGGAGCTTCTGCGCCGGATCATCTCCATTTTCAGGCTTTGCCCAGAGGTCACATGCCGGTTGAACATGAAATTTATGAAGAAGAAAGGCTTTTATTGGCTACAAGGATTGAGGATGTTTCTATTTACACGGCAAATGATCTGGGGCGGGAGATGGTAGTGCTCAAGGGAGATAACCATATCTCACTGACACAAGTTTTTTCTAAGGTGATCACAGCCCTTAAGAAGGCGTTTTATACTGATGACGAGCCCATGATGAATATCGCCGGTTTCTACAATAAAGGATCATGGCTTGTCGCAATATTCCCCCGACAAAAACATCGTCCGGATGTTTTTTACAGGGAAGGGAAAGAGCGGATTATCGTCAGTCCGGGAGTAGTTGAGATGGCTGGCGTCCTGGTTACGCCGATGGAAAAAGATTTCGAGCGGCTGGATGTGCCAACGGTGGAAGCCATCTACAGGGAAGTTTCAGTTGATAGCAACATTTTAATCACTACAATTGAAAACATAAGGTAGAGGGGATTATTCGGCTTTGACAGGTGACTGTTGACGAAAACATCGCGTTACCGGTGGGTGATATTCTGGGTACTGTCGTGTCAGTATCTTATCGTCTATTTCCACAGGGTTTGCCCCGCTGTAGTAGCACCGGAACTCGTTAAAACGTTTGCCATATCAGGTACATCTCTCGGCATTCTTGCGTCGGGATATTTTTACTCCTACGCGATAACACAAATACCGGTTGGATTTCTTTCCGATTCCTGGGGAACGAGAAAGACCGTTGCTTTGTTTAGTTCTGTTGCGGCCTTAGGATCTATGCTGTTTGCCTTTGCTCCGTCCTTTGCTTTTGCTACCTTTGCCAGAGTCCTTGTTGGATTGGGTGTGTCTGCCACATTTGTGTCTTCCCTAAAGGCACTTGCAGAATGGTTCGGTGGTCGCGAATATGCCCGGATATCAGGCCTTCTTATGGCGATGGGAGGGATAGGATGGCTCTCTGCTGCGACGCCTCTGGCACTTCTTACAGAAACCTTAGGATGGAGAGGTGCTTTTGTTATCATAGGCATTATAACAGCATTTTTAGCGATTCTAACGTGGTTTACGGTAGTCGATAAACCGGATTCAAACAATACGACAAGCATAAATAGTAAAGAAAAAGAACCAGAATATAATTTACGTGCAAGCCTGTCATATATCATAAGGCAGAAGCATTTTTGGGTTATCGTGGTCTGGCTTTTCTTCGCGCAAGGAACACTTTTCAGTTTTTTCGCGCTATGGGCAGGCCCCTACCTCATTGATACCTACAATCTTTCCAAATCTTCTGCCGGGAATGTCCTTTCCATGATTGCGGTCGGTATGGTATTTGGCAGCCCTTTGCTCGGATATCTTTCTGACAGAGTCCTGACAAGTCGAAAAAAGGTACTTGTTGGGGCTTCAGGGATCAATGTTCTTGTCTGGTGTTTCATGATTGTATTCTATCAAGATTTTTCCTTGCCTGCCCTGTTTGGTGTCTTCTTTCTCATGGGCATAACAACAAGTTCAATAGTCGTTATAGTTTTTACTGTCGTGAAAGAGCTTTTTCCGCTGGAGATGGCGGGAACAGCCATAGGAACTGCAAACCTCTTCAGTTTTTTTGGAGGAGTAATTTTTCAACCTCTTATTGGTTATGTACTTGATATTACAGGAAAGTCACAAGGTGCTTATCCACCGCATGCATACCGCTGCGCATTTTGGGTATTTTTGGGAATGAATGCGATATCGTTGATCAGTACCTTTTTTTTCAAAAGAGACTATTGGAAAGGAGAATAAAATTCGCTTAATTAATTGAACAGTTAGCACGAAAATAGTGTATAATAACAGTCGTTTTTCGGAATACCGAATCATCACACGTTGGATAAAGAGGTTGAAATGAAAACGGTAGCTCTCCTGACGGTATCAAATGTTTTTATGACTGTGGCATGGTATGGCCACCTTAGATACAAGGATTCATCCCTGTGGAAGGTAATCCTCATCAGCTGGTCCATAGCCTTCTTAGAATATTGTTTCCAGGTTCCGGCCAATCGCATAGGACACTATCAATTCTCTGCGGCGCAATTGAAAATCATTCAGGAAGTGATAACGCTAATTGTGTTTGCGGTTTTCTCGATTTTTTACTTGAAAGAAGGCTTGCGATGGAACTATGTCGTTGCTTTTATGATGATCATTGGCGCAGTCTTCTTTATGTTCAAAGAATGGTAGGTCAAAACATTGTCCGGTATGACGGTTTGGCTATTCGTACTCCTTAGGTACTGCGCAAATCATCACAAAAGGTGAGGTAGCGGACTTATTTTTATACTGGTGTTTCTCTCCGGGAAGGACAAGCACAAAATCACCTTTTTTAACCGGCCTCTCTTCTCCTGTTGTCATCACGACTGCCCCTTCTCCTTCAATGATATAGTTGAGATGCTCAAAGGCATGGGTATGGTAGGGTGTGTGGCCGTTAGGTTCAATAGTAAATACCCGAAAGGAGAATGTTGGAGAACCATCCTGACTCGATATGGGGAGCTGTTTCTTTACCTTGTTTGCCCCTTCCATGGTTACCTCTGTCTTCACTGTGTTCTCAAGATTAGTAATCTTCATCATAACCTCCCCTTACAAGGTTAATCATTCTCCCGCACATGCTCGACACAAAAGCAACTATACCCTCAGGAGAGCGTTGCAGAGAGATGAGGGATATCTTAACAGAATTCGAAAGATTTCTACCACATAATTTAATAGCAAGCGATAAAAGTGGTTTTTGCAGCATGCTACAGGAATTGTTATACTATATATCTGCGCTATGGCTTAAGACATGTTTCCTATTGTGCGAAAAACCATTAAAAGCTATTGTAAAAAAAGGACTTTTTAATATGAAGACATGGAAAGACGGTGAGGAATATAGGTGAGAACAAGACTGTGCCTGTTCATTGCAATGATTTGTTTCCTTTCCTTTTTCACGGTTGCCGGCTCTGCTCCGTCCCCACAACCTGTTGATCAAAACAAACATGTGCTTGTCATAAATTCTTATCACAAGGGATATCCGTGGACGGATAGCACTCTTGCCGGAATCGAATCGGTTCTGAAAGATGGAAAAAGAAATATTGAACTGCATGTAGAGTTTATGGACAGCAAGAGGGTGGTCGACAAAAACCACCTTCACCGTCTTTTTTTATACTACCGGTCAAAATTTGATCAGGTAAGGCTTGACCTTATCATTGTCTCAGATAACGATGCATTTAACTTTGTCATCAGATATAAGGATGCTTTATTTCCCAAGATACCTATTGTCTTCTGCGGTGTGAATTCATTAAACGAGATGCTGCAGCAGAAAGTGCCTCTTTTGACTGGAGTCGTCGAGGACTATGACATTAAAGCAACCGTTGATATCGCGCTGAAATTGCACCCAAATGTAAAAGAAATTGTTGCAGTCAATAACGGTACGCCAATTGGTGCCTTTAAAAAACAACTTTTCAGCGATGCTCTTGCAGCCACAGGAAAAAACCTCATAGCCACTATTATTGATGACCCGATCCTCGAAGACTTTGAAAGGTTGCTCAAAGACAAGGGCAAAGAAGTTATTGTTATACTCCTTGGATCATTCAAGGAGAAGAATGGGGCAATGGTGCCTATCGAGGTGAGCACCCCAATCCTTGCCAAATATGATGTACCTTTGTATGGACTAATTGAATACTTCCTTGATTATGGAATCATCGGCGGTAAACTGATAAGTGGTTATCATCAGGGAGCGCTTGCTGCTCAAATGGGGCTTAAAGTGCTGCAAGGCGAACCTATTGACAGGATACCCATTGAACGCAAAAGCCCAAATATTTATATGTTTGATAACAACCAACTGGTGAAATATGGCGTGACACAGGAATCATTACCTGAAGGCAGTGTCATCATAAATAAGCCAAAGACAGTGCCCAGACAAAACAATAAGATGGACTGGGCTGCGATTGCAGTTTTGTTCTGTCTTGGTATCGCAGCAGCAGTTTTGATATTGTATATCAGATCCAGGAGGAGCGCGGAAGAATCGCTCGAAAGACTCTCTATTGAACATGAAAAGAAGATTGAAACACGTACCGAAGAGTTGATGAAATCCAATGCAGACCTCAGGCAAAAAATCACAGAAATGAAGCAGACTGAAGCCGTTCTCGCGGAAAGCCGGTTGAAACATATGACGCTTTTTCAGCAAACGCCGAACCCTGTCTTTGTCGTTGATGAAGATTATCACTTCAGTGACTACAATGAAAAAATGCTTGAGTTACTTGAATGCACACTCGATGAACTTCTCGTGATGGATGCCCGCAACTTTGTTCCGGAGAATTTGCTTGTCCAGCTATTTGAGGCTCAAGCACCATCAAAAGAAATAAGAGGTTTTGAAACACACTTTGAAGTGAATGGAAAAACAAAAACGCTATTGCTCAATATCGTTCCTTTAATGCTCTCCGGAAAAAAATTTGTTTACGGTGTAGGGCAGGAAGTGACAGAGCTGAAACAGGGACAAGATATATTGAGAGAGCACGAAATGTTCTGGAAAGAAGTAATCGATGTGCTGCCGGGTTCTGTGATAATATCTGGCAGAGATGGTACTGTTGAATATGTTAATGATGGATTTTTAAAAGTCTTCGGGCTTTCGCGTGACGATCTCCCAACAATTGATGCTTGGTTGCGCAAGGCTTACCCTGACAAATCCCTCAGAGACATTGTGTCTGGCTCATGGCTCCATGCATCGACAGCCAAGAAGCTTACAGGGGAAAGCATCCAGACAATCGAAAGCAAGATCACTACAAGGGACGGCTCATTCTTGGAAAAGGAACTGAGGTTCATCCCCGTTCAGGATGCGGTAATAACTATTATCAACGACATACCAAAAAAGAAGCTTTCCGAGGATCGAACCCCTCTATCGAGAAATCAAGAGTCGATAGAAACGCTTGCAGCAGGCATAGCACACGATTTTAATAATCTTCTCCTTGTTATCTTGGGGAATATATCCCTTGTCAAGACAAACTTGACTCAGGAAGATAAGGCTTTTGATCGCTTGATCGATGCTGAACGGGCCTGCATGATGACAAAAGACCTGATCCAGCAGCTTATCACTTTTTCAAAGGGAGGAGAACTCTCGAAGCGTGCAGTGGTAATTACGCCTCTGGTTATGGAGGTAGCCCGCTCTACTCTAAGCAACACAAATATCAGAGGGAAATACATTATGTCTGATGATATTTTCCCTGTTGAAATTGACGAAGGACAAATCAGGCAGGTAATACATATCATCTTAAGAAATGCCAAGGAAGCCATGACTCAAGGCGGTACCGTTACGATATCCTTTGAAAATATAAGGATTGGTCGGGATGATTATCTTCCATTGAGGGACGGCGATTATGTGAAGATTTCTTTTCAGGATGAGGGGTCCGGGATTAAAAAAGAACATCTTGAGCGAATTTTCGACCCATACTTCACAACAAAAGATGCCGGCAGCCAGAAGGGAGTTGGTCTTGGTCTGGCAATCGCCTATTCTATCATCAAAAAACACAATGGCCATATTGCTGTCGAATCAAGCGTTGGTGGTGGAACAACCTTCCATATATATCTGCCAGCCTTCGGCAGGGAATTAATACCTGACAAAGAGCTTACGGATACATCGAACGAGATGAAGAAAAAGAAGGGAAAGATTCTGGTAATGGACGATGCAAAATCTGTGCGTGATGTAACCGGAGCAATGCTGACCCACATAGGATATGATGTGGAATTCGCACGGGAGGGAAGGGAAGCCATAGCCCTCTACCGCGGGGCCAAAGAGTCTAACGATCCTTTCGACGCAGTTATTCTTGATTTATCGGTACAGGGAGGCATGGGTGGCAAAGAGGCCATCCAACTCCTTGTTGAGGTAGATCCTCAAGTTAAGGCAATTATATCCAGCGGATTTTCGGGTGATCCCATCATGTCTGAGTATCAAGAATATGGTTTTAAAACCGCCATATTGAAGCCTTACAAGATGGAGGAATTGGAGCAAGTCCTCGAAAGGCTTATTCGAAGCTCTGATTAATATTTATAAAAAGTTACTATCCGGTTATTTTAGCAGATGATCTTGAACGATCGATGGATCGCAAAAGACCATAGTGCCTTGATATGATCCCTAGAGCAGCACATATGACCAGAAGAGATACCCCATAGAAAAGAGTGTATAACCATCCCCCAAAATAGGCTGTTGCGAAAAAGGGAAGCCAGAATATGAGCAGGGCGATTAAGATACCTGCTTTAATACCCCGGAATATATCAATGTGAGAATGAAGTCTTTCTGATCTGTTGTTAATGCAGGTTCTCATGCTAACGGCTGCTTGACTATTTGCTTTCATGTAACCTCCTCTGAAAAGGTTATTTCATGCTAACAAATATTTCTTACATTGTATTATAAATATGATATCATTATATCATAATATAATTATTTTAAAAATTGTCAAGGAAAAAAGATTGCAAACTTATATTTATTTCATTATACTTCGATAATAAATATAAATAATCTTATTAGGCTATCATTGACATTATGAAGGCGGGTACTGTCAAAAAGGGTTCTTTTCGAGAGAATAACGGAGGAGTAACCAAGAAGCCTACCATTGTTAGGCTCGATCCTGCTTTAAAGAAGAAGTTAAAGCACCTTGGCATTGAATATGATAAATCACTCAACACCATTATAGAAGAAGCGCTTCTTTATTATCTCAAAAATATCAGCAAGCTTTGAACCTACATTACCTGATTCTTGTCAGGCTTTCCTGGGAAAGCGCAGCAATTTCAGAAAGGGGAGATTTTGCAGTCTTGAAAACACCTCTAACGGGTTGTTATACTGTACTCACGTCGAGGAAGCTTTAACGGAGTGCAATCGCATAAAAACAATGTCGAACCTGCCTGGAGTCCTCTCTATCGGCCATTATTTCGGGCTCTCTGGATTGCCAATCTTGTGTCTTTGACCGGAACATGGATGCATGAGGTGGGGACAGCATGGCTCATGACTTCGCTAACCATGTCGCCTTTTACTGTGTCCTTGATTCAGACAGCCACAACGTTGCCAATCTTCATCGTTGCTCTCCCGGCAGGTGCCCTGGCAGATATTGTTGACCGGAGACAACTTTTGATATTCACGCAGGTATGGATGCTTATAGCGGCTCTAGGTTTAGGAATAACAACTCTTGCCGGTTTTGTATCACCGGTTGTACTTTTGTTTTTTGTATTTGTTCTAAGCCTTGGTGCGGCTATCAACGGGCCCGCATGGCAGGCCATTATTCCTGAGCTGGTTTCAAGGGAGGAAATGCCATCAGCAGTGACATTAGGCTCGGTAGGTTTCAATATTGCCCGAGCAATCGGTCCGGCCCTTGGTGGATTTGTAGTTTCTCTCGTTGGGCCAGGGTTCACATTTCTTGTCAATGCAATTTCGTTTTGTGGCGTTGTTCTTGTCCTGAAACGTTGGCGTCGCGTCCCTCAGGAGAGCCCTCTTCCTGCGGAACGCCTCATTGGTGCCATGCGAACAGGACTGCGATATGTCCGTAACGCCCCCCGGGTGCAAGCGGTTCTAATCCATACCCTCATCTTTTCAGTTTTTACCTGTGTTATTTGGGCTTTTCTCCCTATCATTGCACGGGAATTTCTTCAATTAAGTTCTGTTGGATACGGGGTGCTCCTTGGTTTCTTCGGGAGCGGTGCTCTTGTAGGAGCTTATCTAATACCACTATGTAAATCAAGATTTTCTCTCAACAGAATTGTGGCGGGAGCCACGATACTTATGGCAATAATAATTGTCGGCCTGGCAACAGTTCGAAGCTTTATAGCAGTTCTGGTTATAATGGCGGTAGGTGGTATGGCCTGGCTGGTCCTTATTTCTGTTTTCAGCATTACTGTTCAGGCAGTGATCCCCTCCTGGGTAAGAGGTCGGGTGCTTTCGGTATTCATGCTTGTCTTTTTCGGTGGCTTCGCCGGAGGCAGCATGCTCTGGGGAAGCCTTGCTGTTATGGTAGGGATTCCATATACTCTTGTTGGAGTGGCAATTCTGTTATTAATAGGCATTATCCTTACACAGAAATACAAACTTCCAACCGGAGACGATGTTGACTTAACACCTGTTCAGCAGCTTCCTTCATATCTGGTAGCAAAAGGGATAACAAGCGAAGAGCGACCGGTTCTTGTTGTTATTGATAGGAGGATAGATCGTCGGCAAGAAGGCAAATTTCTCGAAGCAGTCCGCCCCCTTAAGATGTTGAGACTTCGAGATGGTGCTATTCGATGGAATCTCTTTAGAGACATTACAGACCCAAGCCATTTCATCGAGTCCTTCATTGTTGAGTCGTGGATAGAATACCTCAGACAAAATGAACGTTCCACGGTTTCGGATCGTGAGATTGAGGAACGGGTCAACGTTTTTCACGTCAGCGAGGTACCTTCCGAGGCACACCATTACATCGCAGAACAAATTATCAAAGGAGAAACAGAATACATAAAGTAATGGACTGGCATCTCCTCTTTTGTCATGGTTTCTTGCAAGTGCATATTGCATTGTTTGACTTATTTGAAATATTGATGCGATACGAAAAAAGGAGGTTTCATGAGAACAAAATTTCGTTCAATTAAGCCGGATTCTATTAAAGATAATGTTTTTAAACTGATCGGGAAAGATTGGATGCTAGTTACCGCCGGGACTAAGGATTCGTTCAACACCATGACCGCCTCCTGGGGAGGGATGGGCGTATTGTGGGATAAAAATGTGACCATTGTTTTTATCAGGCCCACCAGGTATACATTTGAGTTTCTTGAAAAATCAGAATTATACCCTTTCTTTCCTCGAAGAACAGTATAAAGATATACTCATGTATTGTGGAACAAAATCTGGAAGAGACGTGAACAAGGTCACTGAAACAAGTCTCACCCCTGTTTTTGGTTTTAGCTCAGTCCATTTTGCAGAGGCGAGACTTGTTCTTGAATGCAAGAAGATCTATTTTCAAGATATTACACCGGATAGATTTCTTGACAAAGCAATCCATGAGTATTACCCCAAGAGAGATTATCACCGGGTCTATGTTGGGGAAATACTCCGGTGTCTGGCAAGGTAAAGAGATTTGTCTAGACAGAGTGCAAACTTGGGGAAGGCTATGGGTTAATCTGTAATACCTGCCCCCAAGAAAGATAATTAATAGACAACCTTCAATCCTCTTTCTCGCAAATATGTCTTGACCTGTTTTATGCTGAATGTCCTAAAATGAAAGACTGATGCAGCCAAAAGAACCTGTGCTCCCCCTTTTATGACTCCTTCATAAAAATGTTCCAGGGTTCCAGCGCCTCCCGATGCAACAACAGGAACCGTTACTGCATCAGAAATGGCTTTGGTAAATTCAAGATCATAGCCAGCGAGGGTTCCATCGCCATCCATGCTGGTTGGTAAAACAACACCAGCCCCAAGATTCTGGCACATTCTCGCCCATGCAATTGCATCCTTTCCCACCGGTTTTGTTCCTCCGGACACCACAAGTTCAAAACCCGAGGGCAAAGCCGGGTTTCTCCGGGCATCAATGGCGATAGTAATCCTTTCTGAACCGAATCGATCAGCCGCTTCTTTCACAAGATCGGGATTATTCACTGCGGCACTGTTCATCGAAACCTTTTTTGCTCCTGCTTCAAGTACTAGTTGAATATCTTCCAGGCTGTTTATCCCCCCTCCAACAGTGAGAGGGATAGTAATAACTGAAGAAACCTGCTTAACCCAATCAAGCCTCGTCTTCCTGTTTTCAAGGGTTGCCGCGATATCAAGCATGGCGAGTTCATCAGCTCCTTCCTTTTGATAGAAGGCTGCATTTTCAACAGGATCACCAGCTTCGCGTAAATCAGCAAAGTGCACACCTTTTACGACTTTGCCATTTTTCATATCAAGGCAAGGCATAATCTTTACCGTATCCATACTTCCTCCTTTTCATAAACAAACTTGAGTCCATAATTATCAGGCTTCAAATATCGACAAGTCAAGACAATAAAAAGGCCCGAATTGCCAGCATGATTGCTCTCTGTGACTCACATCATTGACCTTCGCCGACTTGGTTTATATAAATCAAGAAGGACTGACCATGTTTAATGATGATTATTACTATGAAGAAAAAATATTTAAGGAGAGAAATAGAAAGGACGATAATACAGGCATAGAGGACCTATTCATGGATAAAATTTGCATTGTAAGAAGAAGAATCCAAATCCCTGCTTCGCCTGACCAATTGTCTTTCTGTCATGAAAAAGAGAGAGAAAAAACAGATGGATTGACCGACGCCCATTCTTTTATATCTGGTGAAAATGGTAAACAACACATTTCTCCGTTCAGGGGTGCCGTAAAGGATGATGATAATATTCTCAGGATTCAATTAACCCCGGAGCAATGCAAAGTTGTACAGTCGAACGGTACTCTAAACCATATTCTTGGGCGAATTCTTGGGGGCATTGACATTGATTTGGAAAGCTATGAAGACGGGCAGATTGTGTTCAATCTCCACTTGAAACATGTTCAGAGGGCAGACATGCTTGACTCGAAGGGTGTATGCCAGATGTTACAAGTAAGTAGAAGTTTTCTTTCAAGGCTGATTAGAACTGAACAAATCAAAAGCTACAAAATGGGAAGGTTGCGGCGCTTCTTGCTGGAAGATGTCCTTGAATATTTAAGCCAGAGCGAGGTACTACAAAAAGCAAAGGAGCAAATCTTAAACAAGAATAAAAAAGTTCTCAAGAAAGAACAAATTGGCCAACAGCCAATGAATTGAGAAAAGGAGCAAGGCATGTATTTTGATTATTGGGGACTTAAAAAACCACCCTTCGATAATGTTCCTGACCCATCGATGTATGTGGCATCACACACATCTGTTGAAAATACAATCGCCGAAACGCTTTTTGCCATTGAGGAAGGGAACGAGTGCATTGCAGTCATTGTTGGAGATGTTGGTCTTGGTAAGACAATGTCGCTGAGAATGGTGATTGATTCCCTTGAGCCATCAAAATACAAAATTGCCTTTATCACAAACCCAGATATCCCCTTTATCCAACTCTTGAGAGAAATTATTGGACAGCTTACCGGCCAGCAATGCGAAGAGAAAAGAAAAGTCGACCTTCTGGAGATATTTAACAAACTCCTCTTTCAGACAGTTGATGAAGGAAGAAAAGTTTTGATCTTTATTGATGAAGCAAATGCAATGTCGCCAGCGAACCTTGAGAGTTTGAGGCTTCTTACAAATATGCAGGACGACAGCAGGAACCTCTTCACCATTGTTCTTGCAGGGCAGATTGAATTAGCGCGAAGGCTTGAGCATCCGAGAAGGGCAAACCTTTTTCAGAGAATAGGAACGTACTGCAATATTGAAAGAATTGCATCGGAAGAACTTGTAAGAAACTATGTCGAAACTCGACTTGCCCTTGCAGGAGCAACCAAGAAGATATTTACGGATGAAGCTATTCATGCGATCTGGATTTATTCAGAAAATGGAGTACCGAGGCTTATTAACAAGATTTGCAAGCTTTGTATGAAGGCTGGAGAAACCAATGCCCTCCAGGAGATTGATGGGAACATTGTCACACAAATTTCTGAGCGTTTCCAGAAACTGACCGGGCCTGCAATGCCAAAGAGAAAACCAAGATTAAGAACTAGCGAAGAGAAAAACATCGATGAATCCGAGGAAACAACGGTTGAAGAACAAAATGCAGCGGTAGCTCAGCAAGTGGAACAAGATGCTGTAATGATGAAAGAAGAAATTGCACATCCGAAATCAACACCTTCCCCTCTACCTCCTCCGCCCGAAGCGGATCCATGTGAAAGCAAGGAAGAGGGAGAAGAAGTAAGTATTAATAAATATGGAATTAACGTCAACATTCCTCCGCACATTATGGAACAGGCCCAATCATTTACAGATGAGCATCGTTCAAAATTGGCAGGTGTTCTTGCTGCCCAGACGATGCAGAAGCATCCACAGTTAACAGGATCGGTTGATATAGACCCTGTTACGATATGGAGTGACATTCGGGAATGTATCCTCCTTAAGCTGAAGCAAGAACCAGAAAAAGCGTTCATACAGGGTTAGGCAGCTATATCTTCAAACTGAATTTTTCTCCATCCAGAACATCAAAGATTGGGTTTTTAGCGGTTGATCTAGATTTACCTTACGAGTTCCGCAAGCAGTCTTTCTGCACCCTTATTATGAGGATTAACAGAGAGGACAAAGTTAAGCCTGCGGATTATGTCTTGTCTCATATCTTCGCTAAGATCTTTCTGGTTCTGCAGGAGCTGTATTCTGGCAAGATTAAAATTTGTCTCTGCTTTATAAGGGTTGAGGGATTGGGCGCGCTTGTATATTGCTTCTGCGCGCATATAGTCATTCATATCTTCGTAAATGGAACCAAGGTTGTTCCAAGCTGAAATATCATCAGCATCCAATACCAGTGCCCGCTTATAACACATAATCGCATCTTTATATTGACCTTCTTGGGCAAAGAGATTTCCTAAATTAAAAAGTGCTTTTAGGTGATAGGGATTAATTTCAAGCGTTGCCTGGTACTCCCCTATTGCTTCATCAAACATGTCATGCTGATCGTAGAGGACGGCTAAACAGAAATGAGGCGCCACTTCATTTGGAGCAGTTTCGATTGCTTTTTTGTACTGAAGGACGGCACTGTGGTAGTTTCCTTCAAGATCGTCAATATGGGCAATGTTGATCATTGCCTCCACGTCACGAGGATCAAACTCAAGCGTGCGCTCGTACATCTTCTTGGCACTTCCGAATCTTTCCATTTTTTCGTAAACATAACCAAGATTGTTATATGCTTCTGGTTTAGCTGTCTCCAGCTCCGCTACTCGTTGAAAGCAGGCTAAGGCCTCTTCGTATTCTTCTTTTCGAAGATAGATAAAGCCTAGGTTCACATAAGCATCGGTGTATGTATTGTCGATTTTTATGCTTTCTTTATATGCGGCGATTGCATTGTCAATTTGTGTTGGGTCGCTGTCGTACCAACACCCCTTGATGAACCATGCTTTTGCAGATTTCCTCTTGTCTGTTTTAAGCCATTGCATTATGCGTTATACCAACCATAAAATTATTATTAGATAAAAACATATTTCAGACAATGCGCAACCTTACTTCTCCAAAAAGCATATGTTACTACTTGATCTATGATCTGTTTATCGTAGTTCGGAAAGCTTGGCACCATGATAAGTAATAACATCAGACACCATAGTCACTTAAAAAACATCGGCGGGACAGATTGAATTCCAGATTGTTTCATGGCATCTTGATAAAGTTTAAATTTGGATTCGAGCTCGGTTTTCAAATTAAGTGACAAGTTCATATTTTTTGGAAATTCTTTCTTAAGATGAGAAAGAGTCAGATTGAAACAGTCTGCAATACCTGCAGCAAAACGATCGAGCTCAACTTCTTCGTCCAGGATAATTTCTCCTTGTCGGTAGTCAAATTGCTCTGTGAAGGGATCAAGGAAAGGGTATTCATCCGATTTTTCAATGAGAGCCCTCTTAAAGGCTCTTAGAAAGATTCCTTCTTGTGCAAAACCGTCAACGAATTTCTCTACTTTTGCAATCATTTCCTGTAATGCTTTCAAAATATCTTTGTGACCATTTGTATTAATTTCATCATTTATTATGATGTCTTTTTTATTACTCTCATTGATTTCCTCTCCCTCTAATGGATCTTGGCTGATATCCTCTTCAATCTTTTGTGAATGTTTGTTCTTATTTTCTAAAATGGTCTCAGTCTTGGTTAAGCTTTTATCCCTTCGTTCTCCCGAGGAAATACTCGCGACCAAGCTTCTATATACGTCAAAAACTGCCCCTTGTCGGATTACATCATCCAAGAAGGTCGGGATAGCTTTTGGTTCAGACAGAGACGGATTTTCTAGTTCAGATGGGAGGTGAAGATCCATCAACTCTCCCTCTTTTAAAAAAAGAGTTCCCATGGATTGGTTCTTTTTTGAAAAAACTTCGATGTAACCGGTATGGCGCTCTGCGCCTAACTTTTGAATGAATTTATCTAATTTAACAAAGTCGGTGGTTAATCCCTTAAAAACAATTTCTGAACTAAATCTGCTGACAATTGCATCAATCTGAGCGGGCGATAATTTATATATATTCAAGGTGCCAACTTCTTTATTTGCGAGATCAATGAGATTGTTTACTGCCTCTTGGCCAAATGTTGTTGATTGGCCCGGTTCAGATTCCACAGCCGCACCGAGAACCTGTCCATTAGCAACAAAGAAAGCTCCTGTCTCTTTAGGGAGTACAACCTCGACGACACCGGTAAACCCATTTGATGTAAAAGTTTCTAATAGGTCTGGTACGTCAGTGTATTCTGTTGACAGGTTTTGATGAATAACATCTCCTTTTGGGTATATCATGGTATTTCCCCTGAATGAATTCTTGTCAAGGCCTCTTTAGCTATTGCCAGTTGTTGATTTGCCATTTTCCCTTCTTCTCTGCAAACGCTCAATTGCTGCCTTAACGCTTGTCTGCATTCTTTCAATGGATTCTGCCAGTACTGCTACTTCTCCTTTCGCTTTAACCTTGATTTTGGTTTTTAAATCACCCATGCTAATCTTATCAGCAACATCTGACAAATAACGAATAGGCCGTATTATTGAATAAGAATAGAGGTAAATCACAACAAGTAGGATAAGAAGATCGATAAGAACAATGAGGTAGAAAACTCTAAACCGATTACTATACTGATTGGAATAAGATTTTTCAATTTGCGACATTTTGGCAATGATATTTTTAGCGGGCTTTGAGAACTCGTCGATATATGTTGTTGCAGCTACAATGAAATTTGTTCCCTGAACAGGAATATTGACCATGAACTTTGGACGAATTGATCCATCAGCGTCCTTCCAGTCATAATAACCTGAGGCTGGTCCGGTCAGGCCCGCATCAAGAATCTTCACAAATTCAGGAAGTTTAGTTGCAAGTTGATGCAGGTCGGTTCCAACAATTTGTGGATTTACGTGAAAATAATTTATTCCTCGTTTATCATGAACAGCGGTGTATCCTGTTTCGCCAACCTTCTGGATTGCGATTTCCTTAAGTTTTGGATTTTTAGAAAGGGCAGCCAATGAGGCGTTTGGTTGAGATTTCATAAAAATCTCAATTTGTTTTGCAACGTCCTGAGCCTTTTCCTGAATAATTCTTTCACCCAACTTGTTTAGAGAGGTCGCAGACTCTTTTACAGCTGCAGCACTGAGTTCAGAAAGACTCCCGAACCCGATGTCTTTTATGCTTTTGAACTGAAATGGGCCAAAATTTACACTAAGAAAAAGAATATTGCCGATAATTAAAAAGGCCAGCAGGATTGGTATAAAGATCCCCATAATAAGCCTTGGTAATAAGCCCATCCCACCTTTTTTCTCATTCGCCATTTGAATCCTCCTGCTTATAATTTCGCATTATTTTCATTGGTGATGGTATTATGCACCGCCTTGGTAAACTCCGCCCTCTTGGTCATATCAGGAATCTCAGCAACAATTGACTCTAATAGTTTGTCAACCATTTCCTGCGGAAAAGATTCTTTCGACTCATTAATCTCCCCAACGATATCATCAATAATAATAGGGGCGATGGGACCCATAAGCTTCTTCAATTCATTTTCCACAAAAGGAAAAAAATTACCATTAACTGTCTTTTTCTGTACAGGTTTCTGCTCCTCAAGCACCTCTCCTGCTCGCTCCAAAAGACCAGCTTGAACCATTTGGTAGATAGTCTTGGACGTTTTGAAAACGTCCCAATGAAGTGAAGTGGCGATGTCAGAGACACGCTTTGATCCATCACACAGCGCTAAAACTTTCCATTGGTCTCCAGAGATGCTCCTGTCTTCTGTGCCATCTTGCATAGCAATATGAAACATAACTCCCGGGGACGGTACAGATTCTCGAATTGTTTTCCACTCATTTTCTCGATTTGTCCAGCTTGATAGGAGCTGCTCTGTTGATTCATTCACTGTTCTCTCTTCGGTAGTCACTTCCCAGTCGAAAGAGACACGACCGACTCGCCACTCCATAATGGCGAGGATTGCTTCTTCACCTTTATTGTAGTTTGTCCATGCGTGAATGATCTGACCGGCTTCGATATGAATCTCACCATACTCTCTCCCCTTTATAGAGATCATGCCGGATTTTTTTCCGTCTAAAAGTGGTTTAACAAGGTCAAAAAGTCTTGTTTCTGATAATTCACCAATGAAGTAGCTGGGCATAGAGCTATCTCCTCATGAAAATTTTTTAAACCTAACAGTGCTTTTTTGTCTATTCAGCCGGATTTTTTTTTCTGCGCAGTATCTGTTTTTTTTAACGCGCAATGTTTGGTGAGTTGTTGATAAAGCATATCCATTCATATTGGTTCCTCTAAATTATTATCGAAGAAAGCAGCATTAACTTAACGTGGTTTTTAGTGTGTCTTTGCCCTTATTTTCCATGGAAAAAAGAGGGGCATGGTTGGAGCCGAAACCAGGAGGATTACGTCTCAAAATAGGTTGTATTGCAGGATGTCTTTTGAACTTTTTATCCAGGAAATTTTTTACACGTATCCTATCCCAGCCGTGGGGATGGAAAAAATCCGTATACAAGGATAAATCTCCATTATAAAAATCCTTTGTATCGAGTTGACCGGCCTCCGGACTTTTAATGGGAAGATTAAAAACTGCAATATTGAGGAAATCAATATAAGGGCTGTGTTGTACCACAAATTCCAGTGTTTTCTTTGCTTCAGTCTCAGTCTCCCGAGGAGTGCCAAACAGGAGATAGACATATGTTGCAATACCAGCCAGCTTCAAAGATTTTAGTGCGTCCGATGACCGGGCAAGATTGTTCCCTTTATTCATAGCATCAAGTACTTCTTGGCTGCCTGATTCCAGGCCCAACTTAAGCATTACACATCCTGAATGCTTGAGGACATGACAGAAGTCATAATGTGTAAGATGTTTGGTGAGTCGTGCAAAGCCATACCAGGAAACACCAGGCGGGTTGGAGCAAAACCCCTCCATAACTGCCGGGCTAATTGCATTGTCCACGAGGTGGATGAGCGTGGGACAAAACTCGGATGATAAGGCATAGAGTTCTTTTGCGGCGGTTTCTCTGGGAATTTGAGAGTAAGCGCTCCCTTCAGCGTTTTCGGGGCAGAAAGAACATTTACTCCAGTAGCATCCTCTTGATGAACTATAGGGGAGAATTGGGCCAGGGGTTAAGTATTCATTGAGAGGAAACTTGTGAAAGGAGGGATAATAATGTTGATGCTTTTGTGTTGACAAACCAAGGATTGAAAGAAGCGGATGTTCTCCTGGACCGGAAATAACATGATCTATAATCCCTTTGAATTGGTTTTTCCATGCGTTGATTCTCATCCATGAGGTTACAAGACTGCCGCCGAGTATAACTTTTACACCTGGCATTGTTTTTTTGATAAACCCTATGATTGCAAAGGTACATAATGCCTGGCTTAGGTAATTGAGGGAAAAACCTACGAAATTTACTCCAGTTTTTTCCAGGACAATCCTCAATCGGTCACTGAAATAGGGGTAGAAAAGGTTTTTTTTATAATCCTCGAAAGCCTTAAGGAGGTCGCTGCTCCTAACGGGAGAAAGGCTGATATGCTGGTAATCAGAAAAAGATAAACGTTTAACCTGAGAACCTCCATGCACCTGGAAGAGATGGCGTAAGTCTGCTACTGCTCTCTTATAGCGGTCCATAGATTCGTAACCCCTCCCTGACCTTAACAAGTCAATGTTCCTTGTGAAGTTGCGCTGTGATCTCGAAGTCCATGTGTCTGCTGAGAGTAAGGTCTGGCAGGAAAGAATAGCAAGAAGGCATTCGAGATTTAAGTCAAGGACGTTGTGTTTTATTCCATGAGTCGACAGGGCACCTGATAGTTTGGCAATGCCGGCAGGCGGTTCTGAAGGCTTTACAACAGGAGGGTGGATAAGAAGCACTGTTCTGAACTCCCCTCATCTAGTTTTTCCTTGTAATGACATAGTGGGTTACAAGCATATGTAAGCCAATCTCGGGGCCAGTCTTGATAGAAAAACACTATGTCCGCTTGGAATGTCACCGTATTTGAGCGTTCCGTTATTATAGAGCATTTCGTGTAGAAAATTCATAAAAAGGTTATATACTGCCCTGTTTCAATTGTTTGACCTTCAGAAAACCTTGTGATACCTTTATGCACTACTTCAATCATTAGAGAGGCTTATGGCTGATAATACAATCCCCCTCCAGAAACTCAATATATTCAAAGAGAAAATCGGAATTGAGGCAGCAGACTTAGAGTTATTAGCTCAATATCGCCAGCTGTTTCTAGACAAAAAGGAAGAGTTCGGCGATTATTTCTACAACGTTTTTTGGGAAATCCCCGCTACAAAAACTATTTTGGAAGGTGAAAAAACCCCGGGCACCTTAAAAAGAACATGGTCGTTATGGTTTGAGGCTTTCTTTTCTGCTGATTTTGATAATACATTTCTCGGCTGGCTTTGGAAGATTGGCGTAAGACATGTAGAGGTAAGCCTTGATCAAAGGTTCTCAAATCTCGGTTTTGCAGTCATTCGCCAGTTTTGCCATAGTATCGTGCTTAAAGAGGTACCCCTCGAACAAAGAGGACCTGTTCTTTCTATAATAGATAGACTCCTGGATCTCTGCGTTCTCGTTGAGACTAGTGCTTACATCGAGAATACAACAAGCTGCGATATTGAGGTAATGCGTGAAATGGCAGATAGGGTAAGAAATCCCGCCATGATTATAGGGTGGAACATAAAGAGGCTTCAGGATAAAGTCAGTGAAGACAGTAAGGAGTATAAGGTTTACAAAATGCTCATGGAGGAGAATCAGAGACTTGAAGGGATGGTAAAAGATATCAAGGTCTATATGGACCTTTTCCAGACTGAAACGGACGCTGTAGGTGTTGATTTAGGAGAAATCATTGGTGAGACAGTCCAAAGCCTCAACGAAGAAGGAACGGGTGGGAACATTCAGATCGACATCTCTATTCATCAAGACGCCATATTGCTAAAAGGTGACAGACAAGAACTGACTCACCTATTCTATTACCTTGTCCAAAACGCTATTGAAGCTGCAGGAACAGATAATCCAAGAATAGCGATTACATCAGAACTAGACCCAGATTCTCCCCATTATGTCAGAATCGAAATTTTCAATACAGGCGAGCCTCCCAAAGAGAAGGTGGAGCATCTCTTTTCTCCATTCTATTCAACAAAACTCAAGGGGACTGGGTTTGGGCTTCCCATCGCTCAGGTCGTTGTGAGAAAACACCTTGGCCGGCTTGAAATTAGACCTTTGCCAGGCAAGGGCACGAGCGTTATCGTGAGCTTACCGAAAACTGCATCGTGATGCGGCAGTAAAAAAATCAGATATTAAGCAGAAAAAGTAGAAAGTACAAACAAAAACTCAAAGCATGGGAAATCTGACTATCATTGGCTAAGATTCATAATCTTCATATTAATGAAAGCATCTTCGTCCAAATACTCATCATATGTCATTTCTTTTGCCACCATGCTGCTTCCACAATTTGGGCAGAAATTCTCCGGTACTTCTCCATCAAGGAAGGCATAACCGCAGAGATTGCATATATACTCATCGGGAATTTTCACGTAGCTTCCTCCTTGTCTTCTTGAAGCAAGAAACTTCATAAAAGGACTGCTTAGAAAAGATACAATCTATTCTAAGCACACAAACATCTTGATGATGTGCAAACAATCTATTTTTGGTGTCTACCATGTTATCAGATTGGCAGACAAGATATCTTTCGTTAGGCATTGATCATAGTTACTATAACATGAATCAACTTAAAATGCACGCATCAAAGATAGAGATTGCATAACGATCGGCATAAGGCATTTTCAAAAGAATTCGCCAAGAATAACCTCAAAGTTCTTATTTATTGACTTACTGCCCTTAACCATCTCACCATGGCCCGGGATAAGATACTCAACTCGGAGCTTGGATAACTGCCTTATACTTTGTCCCAGTGTTTCCATATCTCCACCAGGTAAGTCTGTCCTTCCAACTCCCATGTAAAACACCGTATCTCCTGAGACAAGGAGTTTTTCTTTCTCCCAGTAAAGGCAAACTGACCCGGGAGAATGACCAGGGGTTGGTATGACCTGGAAAGTTTTATCTCCCAATGATAACTTCCCTTCTTTGAGAAACAGTTTAAAAGGCTTTTTTGGTGTTTGGCATCCTGACATGAGAAAAAGTTCTTTCCCTTCTTCTTGAAGATACGCATGCTCCTCACTGCTGATAGCCCTGAGAACATTGCTGTCAAAATGGTCTGATGCCTCAATGTGGTCTGGATGGCCATGGGTGCATATTATTAGTTTAATAGCATCGGCAGATTTCCCATCTCTAGCCATACCCTCTATAATATTGCTAAAAAGATGTGAGTGGCCAGGGTCAATTAATGTTGGAACTGGACCATCAATGAAGATTGTGTTGCAGTTGTTCTCCTGATAGGAGGTCCAGGGATAAACATAAAAATCTTTAAAAAGTCTCATTGCTCCTCCCATATTCTGTATTGTTCAAAATCTTGATCGGTTCGCCCCACTTCATCGCGGCAAAGATAACCATTATTCATCTCTATTGTAATCATTGATGCCTTGTTCTTTCCATAATAGGAGATAATATTGGCAACAATTGCGATAATTTCTCTTTCTGGTTCTCCTTTTATAATGCCAAGTGGTCCAGAGAAACCTATGGGATATACGAGTACATAAGGCGGAACCCATAATGAATGTAATCTCTCGTTTTCTTCTTTATTCCTGCCTAAAATTAGTTTTGTGTTTTTGTTTATTCGGAAGTGCCTTCCTGTGTTAAGTAAATTAATATCAAGCATGGTAAAATCCTTGTCATAGGTAAAAAGATCCCGTAACCTCATTGAATACATTGAATCGCAGAGCAGGCAACCACCGCCTGGATCACCAAACGCTGAAAGCTTGTATTTTTTAACAAGACTGAACTGAGCATTTCTGCCTCTGCCAGCGATGTCTAAAAGCAGTTCGCGGTTAATGATACCCTCTGCTTCAGGTTTTGATGGCGCGAAGTGCTTAGCAGACAAGGGTCTCAGGATGAGCGTTGCAAGGCCGCTCTCCTTTTCAATAAGATCAATCGTGGGCCTTCGCTGAGACATGGGTCTTTGTCCCAGAACCTCACCGGTAATAACAAAGCTGGCATCTTCTTCAGCCATTATCTCCTTTGTTTTGCGAAGCATAAATATCCTGCAATCAATGCAAGGATTCATGTGCTTTCCGTATCCATGCTTTGGGTTTCTTATAATATCGACATACTCAGGTCCCTTTTCTTTCAGGATGAGGCGAATTCCAAGTTCTTGTGCTGTTCTGATTGCCTGGAGACCTTCCGATCTCTCTCTCTTGCTTGAGAAGGGAGACGTGAAGGTAAGTCCTACGACCTCTACCCCCTGGTCAAGGATCAATTTGGTCGCAACAGCACTATCGAGTCCGCCCGAAATGAGAGAAATGGCCTTATTGTTCATAGAATGTGAAGGGGTGATGGGTAGATGAGCAGTATCTATCTACCCATTATGCATACTCAAGTATCCTTTCTTCAAGGGTATTCATCTTGATACCTGCATCAATCCCCGGGAGAGGCTCTACCGGATTAGTGAGAAGAAACCTTGCTGAGTGTATCCATTCCTTGAGTGTTGTAGCAATCGTGACGGCCTTAGAATAACTCGATATGGGAAAGGTGGGGATTTCCTTGCCATTCAACGTAATGGTTCCCGACTTCAGCTGCGCATAGTTTACCTCGCCAAGGCTTCTCGATTCTCTGTTAGGATAATCGTTTCCGTAATCAACAACCTGTGCCCAGAAGTCTTCATCGCTTCTCGAAGTGAAAAAGGCCATTTCTTCGTCAACGATCGGGATTGGTATGCCAATCCCCACAAACATGGTTGCCCCATATCCAATGAAGCTGGCGCCTTTTATAAAATTGCTGCTCATCTGCTTTGCATCGCCTACAACAGCCAGGGTACCGGCTCCAGCACGAGGGATTCCTTCCGGGCTTCTCGGTACATTGGGATTGTGCTGAGTACCATACCATGCGACATATCCGATGCCGCCACCCAGAAATAAGCGCGTCCCTATCCCTATTGTTCTATATTTTGGGTCATTTAAGAGTGGTGAGAGCTGCCCTGCGCTACAGTAATTTGCATTGTTCAGGTGAGGCTTGAGAACCCCCATATAGGTGTGTACAATCCTGTCGGTTGCGTTTACGGCAACATTATAGTTCTGGTAATCATTCCGAGGGTTATAAAGGTATGCCTCATTCACATTTGTTTTGTTGATAAAGGTTTCTATCTTTTTTCTCGGGTAGCAATCGGTGCCGTATGCTGTTGCCACGAGGTTGATATTTTTACCGCCTATAAAGTCCTCGATCACATGGCCGCCGCCATATTTAAATGCACCTGGATATACAGTGTTTCTTGGGTCATCATCGGGCGATGCTGTAGCGCCTATGTAAAGGTCGACAGCCGCAATGCCACAATATGCCGGTACATCATTCAGGTAACATTTTCCACCACCAATCTTGATCCGTGGTTTCGAGTGGCCTACATTGATAAACATGCCACTGCTGCACATGGGGCCAAAGGTCCCGGTGGTAACTACATCCACATATTCTGATGCTTTTTTTGTACCTTTATCTTTTGTTATTTCTATCATCTCTTCGGCGGTGACAACAACTGCCCTGCCTTTTTTTATCTTTTCATTAATTTCTTCAATTGTTTTCAAAAATACCTCCTTCTCCTTAAAATCTTGTTAACCGGAGTTTTTTTAATCTTTCATGTAGGGCAGAAATAGTTCGGTTGAAAGATACCTATCTCCGAGGCTGGGAACCATTACGACAATCAATTTGTCTTTGAATTCAGCCTCTTTTGCTATCTCGAGGGCCGCCCACATTGCGGCACCAGAGGATATTCCACAGAAAATACCTTCTTCCTGAACCATCCTTCGTGCAATTTTGAATGCATCATCATTGCTGACTTTCACAATTCTATCAATAATGTTTTTGTTTAACACATCAGGCACAAAGCCAGCGCCAATACCTTGTATCTTATGAGCGCCTGGTTGACCTCCTGAGAGCACCGGTGATGCTTCAGGCTCCACGGCAATTGCCTGAAAAGACTTTTTTCTTGCCTTAAGCACCTCACTAACTCCGGTTATAGTCCCTCCTGTTCCAACACCCGCAACAATAGCGTCAACAAGTCCCTCGGTATCCCGCCATATCTCCTCTGCAGTCGTCTTCCTGTGAGCTTCGGGATTAGCGGCATTCTTAAATTGCTGGAGCATAATGGCCTTCGGATTGGTTTTTGTAATCTCCTCAGCCTTATCAATGGCACCCTTCATACCCTGTGCTCCTGGGGTGAGTATAAGTTCAGCCCCAAAGGCTCTGAGCATGGCCTTGCGTTCTGCGCTCATAGTTTCGGGCATGGTCAGGATCAGTCTATATCCTTTTACGGCACAAACGAAGGCAAGAGCGATTCCGGTATTGCCGCTTGTCGGCTCGATGAGGACCGAGTCCTTCTGGAGAATCCCAGTTTTTTCTGCTTCCTCGATCATGCTCACGCCAATCCTGTCTTTCACGCTACCGCAAGGATTAAAGTACTCGAGTTTCGCCACTATTGTTGAATGTAATCCCTCGGTGAGTTTGTTGACCTTAACCAGAGGGGTATTTCCTACAAGTTGTGTTACATTTTCTGCTATTTTCATCACCATCTCCAGCAAGTATTATACAATAGTTTAGCCTTAAAGATAAGGGTTTTTAAAAACGCATTAAGTTTGTTCAACGCGGAATGGGGGGGCAGCATGTAAAATTTGAACAATTTGCATACTGGAGATAGTCTTGACTGTATGGCCTTTATTTTTCCCACGACTCACTCTTTGCCACAAGGAAGAAAATGATACCCAGTATTATTGTCGCACCGATGAGTAGGCTGAATGAAATAGGGTCCTTTTCTTCGACGCTTGCTACGAAGAGTTTTCTTATGAAGGCTACCAGAGCTAATTCTATAAATATTCGGACATGAAATTTTCCTCCTCGAAGAACATCGACCTGTGTATGGAGGAGCTCAATCATCATCCACAGAATAAGGAGCGACCCGAGGGCCTTTATGACGCCATGCTGGAGATCGCTTGTGAGGGCATAATATATGTCAGACACAAGAAGGGCGACAACGCCAACTGCCATGGCGAGGAGACCAATCAGGAGAATAAGGTTAAGGCCATGCATGAGGCGCTCGGACCATTTGACCATGAGCGACTCGGCTTTATAGGACAAAAAAACCTTTTTCAGTTCAGCTTCACGGTAAGAACTGGTAAGGATATCTAGGTTGAGATCGATTGCTTTGTTCAAAGTTTCAAGAAGCTCTTTTTGCCGATTCCCATCAACCAGGGAGTTAACCGTTTGGCGAATGCAAAAAGTCCGAATAAAATTCATAGATGCATTGACATAATGGCCTTTCAGACCTATTCTGACGTGGACCTGGCCGATTCTTTGGAGCCGAGCCAGATAGAGGCTGTTATACGGGCTGAGAAGGAGATCTTTGAACCAGGAGATTATAGTTTCCCGGCGCTTCTTGATTGCCTCTTCAGTTTTGAAAAATGCAGCAGTGTAAGGGTCATCAAGGAGGAAATCATAGAATTCATCTGCCATATTACCGGAAAAAGGAAGAAGTATCTGTGCCAGTTCTTTGAGGTTCTCCTCGTCCTGGGTTGAGAAACTATAATGCCTGCGGATCTCATCCATGCTTTCCATAACGATCTCCCCACATAAAGAAATTCTTCGGTATTATTATCATTCAAAAGTGATCTTTTCTGCAAATTATTTAGCAAAATTGTGACTAAATTTGGTAAGGGAAATTGTATCGAAGACTTCTCACTTGTTTTTTTCAAGGGTGTCAACCACTGTATTGGAGGAATCGATTTGAATTGTCTTTTGATCCCATTTTACCAGGCCCTTTTCGGGTACTATGGTTAACAGGTGATAACCGGATGAGATGTTTAAAACAACCTTCAGGGGTTGAACATCACTCTTCTGAAGAACAATAGTGTGTTTGCCTGAAGCAAGAAGAATAGGATCAGAACATCCTGTATAGAAGTCAGTCGAGTGACCGTTATCATGAGAGTGTAATCTCGCAGCAAGCTTACCATCGATATATACCCCTCCATCAGCGGCTATGATTGTTTGCGTAAGGCTTCCAACATATTTCTCATCTGCATAAATTTGAGCATCAGACAATTCTTTGCCCTCGATCGTAATGGTAAGCTTTGCTAGCTCTTGTTTCTTGCATCCCACAGCAAAGATTGATACTGTTCCATACAGGATAACTAAAATACCTATGAAAAATCGAACTTTCACCATGTCTAACATTCATATTATCGTACAAAGCAACAGAAGAAAAAGCCTTTTCGATTGAGAGATTTTAATTTGCCTTAGGCTATCAGCTGGGATTGACTTTATACAACTTTTACCCCAAACTTAATCTCGGCCTCTGATCTGCGTCCATAGATGGGTTTAAAATAGTGACTTTTTTTCTGCGAAGCCCTTTCCAGGCCAACCTTGATAAGCGCTTCGCCTGAAATTCTTGAAAAACCTTCCCTCATAAGCTGGACACCATCAATAGATGAGAGAAAATTCTCACATACCCTGACACCCGTTCCAAAGCATAGGCACGGCGTTTTAAGCGTATGAGCAACTTCGGCAGGCTTTAACGCATGATAATCTGAATGCCGCTCGATGTTTCCATGAGAGACAAGATACAGTGAGGCAAAGACTTCCCCCTTTTTAGCGTCGAGAAGAGGACAGAGGAAGTAACTTTGAAGGAATGAGAATGGAGAAACGAGCACATCTAGGGTGGGAACACCAATAAGGGGGATTTTTCTTCCGGACGCAAGCCCTTTGCAGAAAGCAAGCCCCACGCGAATCCCGGTAAATGAACCCGGGCCAACAGTAGCGACAATAAGTGATATATCGTCAACATCAAAGCAATGATCTGCGAGAATCTGGAGAACCTGTTCAGGGATGCTCTGCGACGCCGGCTTCTGAGGTTTAATATGCCGCTCCTCTAACAGTATTTCTTCATGGGCGAGGGCAATATTCAAAAAATCCAGAGAGTTGTCGAGTGCAAGAACAAGCTTACTTTGCATTGAAAAATTTGCTCAGTCCAAAAAACCTGTCAAAGTCGTTGTAAAAGGCAAAAACCATGATTGCGATGAGGATTGCAAGCCCAACTTTTTGTGCGTTTTCAACCCATCTTTGTGAAATTTTGCGACGAATAACTACTTCGGTGAGGCTAATAATGATGTGACCGCCGTCAAGAATAGGGATTGGCAGGAGGTTAATTATAGCAAGGCTTAAACTTATATACGCCACGAAGAATGCAAAAGACCCTGTCCCCTGTTTGGCTGTTATTCCTGCGGCCTGGAATATTGATAATGGCCCGCCGACATTTTTTCTTGACATTTTTCCGGTAATGATTTTCCAAAGCGCTTGCACTGTATCCTTGCCAACGCCATAGGTGTAGCCGGGAGTAAGAAGAATTGCTTGAAATATGTTGCTTGCCTGAACGCCGGGTGACTTTTCCGCCTCGATACCAATTACTTTTCGCCGCACGATATTACCCGCGGAATTTGTTGTTTCGATCTCCTTGGGGGTTACAGAAAATTCAAGCAGTTTCCCTTGCCTTTTCACCTCTACCTTTAGAGGCTTCTCAATGGCCTTTGTCATGAACTGTTGAACCTCAGCAAAATATGCAACTTTTTGTCCGTTGACGGCAGTGATGATATCGCCGGGGAGAATACCAACTTCAGCAGCTGGGAAATCTTTGATAACTCCAGAGACTTTTGCAGATGGTCCTGATGGTGAAGCGGGAAGCATGGCGCCGCATGACAACATGACAAAAAAGATAAGCCCTGCGCATAGTATATTGAAGAACGGGCCGAAGAAAACAATGAGAATCTTAACGTAGGTCGGTTTGTTTGAATATGATCTGCGAACCTCTTCTGCGGGTATTTCTTCTTCGGTTCCTTCTCCCAATAATTTTACATAACCACCTAAAGGAAACACGGAAAGAGCGTATTCTGTTTCACCCCATGTGCGCTTCCAGAGTTTTTTCCCGAAGCCCAGTGAAAAAGTAATGACCTTCACATCCGTAAATTTGGCCATGAGAAAATGACCCAACTCATGAACGAAAATTAAGAAACCTAGAGCAATTATGCCTGGAACTATATTAAATAAAAGACTATTCATAATTCTTCCGTATTTTCTCCTCTGTAAACTGTGTTGCCCATTGGTGGATTTCCAGAATTTCCTCCATATCTTCTATGATCGCCGAACCATGATGCTGCTCAAGTGTTTTTTCGATCAAAACAGGTATTTCAGTAAACTTTATTTTTCCGTCGATAAAAGCATGAGCTGCAACTTCATTTGCTGCATTCATGGCGATCACGGTGCTATCCCCAATAGCAAGTGCTTCAAGGGCAATTTTCAGCGATGGAAATCGGTCTGTATCCGGCGGATAAAAGGTCAGCTTGAACATATTATCAGTATTGAGGGCGCCAAAGGGAAGGGGTCGTCTTTTTTCTTCATTCAAGGCATATGAAATAGGAATTCTCATATCTGGATATGCAAGGTAAGCGATGAATGAATTATCAACGTGCTCTACGATTCCGTGGATGATGCTTTCAGGGTGAATCAAAACCTGTATCCGGACTGGATCAATATCGAAAAGCCACCGTGCCTCGATCACCTCAAGACCCTTGTTCATAAGGGTTGCTGAATCAAGCGTTATCTTTGCTCCCATCTTCCATGTGGGATGATTAAGAGCGTCCCGGGGTTTCACAACCTTTAGCCTTGCTTTTTTGAAGTTTCTGAAGGGTCCACCTGAAGCAGTAATAATAAGCCTTTTCAGTTCGTCCTGATCAGAGGCCTTCATGATTTGATACAAAGCCGAATGTTCGCTATCAACTGGTATAAGCGAACCATTTCTCCGCTGAAGGAGTCTCTTCACGAGCCTTCCTGCCATGACCATGCTTTCTTTGTTGGCAAGGGCAACTGTTTTATTCTTTTCTAAAGCCTCAATGGTAGGTTCGAGGCCAATACTGCCAGGCATAGCATTCATAACAATATCGGCATCCATTCCGATTAAATCCTTGATACCCTTCATCCCTGCAAGCAGGCGTTTCTTTGAAAATTGAACCTGTGTCTTAAATTGCTTGTCATCAACGCACACATATTTCGGCTTGAATTTCTGAATCTGTTCGTTCAAGAGCTGAATGTTGTCCTTGCAGGCAAGCCCTAATATCTCAAAAGAGTCGTTCTGTTCATATATGACGTCGAGAGTGGCCCGACCTATAGAACCAGTGGAGCCGAGGATAAGAATCTTCTTTTTCATACCCTGATACCTGTAAGAAATTTGATGCCTGTAAAATAATGATAAAGAAAGGGTGCCGTAAAAATAAGGCTGTCAATGCGGTCAAGTATGCCTCCATGACCCGGCAGGAGGGAAGAAGAGTCTTTCACGTCGCATATCCTCTTCCCCGTAGATTCAAATATGTCTCCTATTTGTCCCAGTATACCAACAAGAGCACCGATAATTGTTGACTCAATAATGCCGGTTCCCATGAATCTGCTGAAAAGCCCCATTACGATCACAGGACCTATTACTGCCCCCAATAACCCCACGTATGTTTTCTTCGGGCTGATTCGTGGAACAAGGAGTTTTTTTCCAAAATTCTTGCCAAGAAAATAGGCGACAATATCGCTTGCCCATATGGCAAGGATCAGAAGAAGGGGAAAGAGGGTATTCACCTCCTTTAAAAGATAGAGATAAAAGAAAGGGAGTACGATAAAGATCTCGCTGAGGAGCATAACAGAGACGCCACGCACTATGTCCCGGTTCACATTTTCCTTTTTAATGCTCTCTCTTTGCAGAAATTGGGTAACAAGAAAAATAACCGGTGAAAAAAGCAACCACATGAGAAAAATATGGATTGACTGAGTGTAGAGCGGCACGAAACCAAGGATTGCTAAAAAGAGAATTAGGTATCGCTCAACAATTCCTGACATGGTTATGAGTTCATAGATTGAGAGGAGGGCTACAAGCGCCAGAAAAACAAAGAACCATTTGACGGGCAGGAAGTAAAAAAGTGCAACAATGACAGGTGCAAGACAGAGGACAGTCAGTACCCTTTGTTTAGTATCGCTCAATTAATATTCCTCAACCCGGCCAAATCGCCGTTCTCGTTTTGTAAATTCTTTGAGGGCTGAAAGGTAGTGTTTTTTTCGAAAGTCTGGCCAAAGTACTTTTGTTACATAAATCTCCGTGTAAGCCGTTTGCCAGAGCAGGAAATTACTTAGGCGCATTTCTCCGCTGGTCCGTATAAGGAAATCAGGATCAGGAGTTGTGCCAGTGTAAAGATATTTTTTAAAGACTCGTTCATTGATTGTTTTTACCGACCCTTTTTGCACATCTTCGAATAGCGAGATAATAGCATGCAGAATTTCGTGTCTACCACTGTAGCTCAGTGCGAGGTTGAGAGTCAGATCCTTATTCTTTGCTGTTTTTTTCATAACTGAGTACATTTTTTCCTGAAGCTTATTAGGGAAATCCTTCATTTCTCCAATCATTTTGAATCGTATACCTTTCTCAAGCATAAGAGGAAGCTCTTTATCGAGATAAATCCCGAGAAGTTCCATAAGCTTTTTAACCTCATCCCTGGGCCGGACCCAGTTTTCTTTGGAAAAGGCATACAAAGTTAGATACGGAATTCCTAATTCTCGGGATGTGGTTACTATTTCGCGAACAGATTCAATGCCGATGATGTGTCCTTCAACTCTTGGAAGATTTCGGGCTCTTGCCCACCTTCCATTTCCATCCATGATAATAGCCACATGACGGGGAAATTTCTCATTGTCAAGAGAACGCATAATGAAGATTAAATTTCGAGGATCTCCCTCTCCTTTTCTAAATAGGTTTTATCTGCCATTTCAATGAATCTATCAGTGAGTTTCTGAACATCCTCTTGTTGTTTAAAAGCATCATCCTTTGAGAGAAGTTTATCTTTCTCCATCTTCTTAAGTTTCTCATTGATCTCTCTTCTTACATTTCGCATGGAAACTTTAGTATTCTCGAGCATTTTTCCACCGAGTTTTGTAAGCTCTTTTCTCCTCTCCTCTGTTAATTTTGGAAATGAGAGTCGGATAGTTTTGCCATCTGATGCCGGATTAACTCCCAAATCAGATTTTTGGATTGCCTTCTCTATCTCTCCAACAACAGAGTTGTCCCAGGGCTGGATAGTAATGGTTCGACTGTCAGGGACAGCTATGGTGGCGACCTGGTTTAATGGAGTAGGCTGATTATAATAAACTACCTTGATATCCTCGAGAAGGGAAGCCGATGCCACGCCCGTTCGAAGTCTTGAAAGATCTTTTTTTAAAGCCCCCAACGACTTCTTTAGTTTATCCTCAAGTTCATCAATGATTTCATTTTTCATCATCATCTCCTCACTAGTGTCCCAACACGTTTTCCCTGGACTACTTTTTTCATATTATCTTTTCCGAATAAATTAAACACGATTATCGGAAGATTGTTTTCCATGCAAAGTGTGATTGCCGTTAAATCCATTACACCGAGGTTTTTATTGATTACATCCATGTAAGAAATCCGTGAGAAAAAGCGGGCATTTTTGTTGGTTACCGGATCACAGTCATAAATACCATCAACTTTGGTAGCCTTCAAAAGGGCATCTGCGCCAATTTCAACCGCCCTGAGTGAGGCGGCAGTGTCAGTAGTGAAATAGGGGTTACCAGTACCGCATGCGAAAATTACTACCTTCCCCTCGGCGAGATATTGGAGGGCTACCCTGCGATCATATGGTTCAGCAACTTTTTCTATGGCAATTGCTGACTGAATACAGGCTGGAACTCCAATCTTCTCAAGCCTTTCCTGGAGCGTCAGAGCGTTCAGCAAGGTAGCGACCATACCCATATAATCGGCAGTGGCCCTCTCCATGCCCTGTTTCTCGGCTTTCATACCCCTGAATATATTTCCTCCACCGATAACGAGGCCGATTTGTACACCCAGATCTTTAATTTTTTTAATCTGAAGACATACATCTGCAACAACAGCGGGGTCGATACCATAACCCTCGCCCCCCATAAGTGCTTCACCGCTTAATTTTAAGAGGATTTTCTTAAATACCATACTATTCTTCGACGGTTTCCCCAAGCTGGAACCTTACAAAGCGATTCACAAGGATCTTTTCTCCCATCTTTACGATGAGTTCTTCCATGAGCTCTTTCACAGTGATGTCCTGGTTCTTGATGAAGGGCTGTTCAATCAGACATACCTCCTGATAGAACTTCTCCATCTTGCCATCAGCGATCTTGTCGATAATCTTTTCCGGCTTCCCCGACTCAATTGCCTGTTTCCGGTAGATGTTTTTCTCCTTTTCTTTTGCCTCCTCAGGTACATCCTCCCTCTTCACGTAAAGGGGGCTGGAGGCCGTGATCTGCATGGCGATGTCCTTTGCAAATTCCTGGAACTCTTTTGTATTGGCTACAAAATCAGTTTCGCAGTTGACCTCAACCATTGTGCCAACTTTTCCACCGGTGTGGATATAGGATGCAATCACTCCCTCTGATGCTACCTTCCCCATTCTTTTTTGGAGTTTTGCAAGTCCTTTTTCGCGGAGGTATTCGATTGCCTTTTCCGTGTCACCAGCTGCATGTTTAAGGGCTTCTTTGCAATCCATCAGGCCAACACCTGTTTTCTCTCTCAGTTTTTTGACAAGTTCAGCTGTTATTTCCATATTCTCTATCCTCCTTATTCACTTCCCTCGTAATATTCTTCATAACGTTCTTCAAGGATACTCTCGTCAACAAAGGGCTTGGGTTCTTCAGCTGCCTCTTCTTTACCCTGAAATTCCTCAACGTAGAGCGCTTTTCCTTCCAAAACAGCATCAGCGATCTTCATGGTTATCAGTTTTATCGCCCTTATGGCATCATCATTGCCGGGGATAACAAAGTCGATATCATCAGGGTCACAGTTTGTGTCCACTATACCAACAGTAGGGATGCCCAATTTCTTTGCTTCGCTGACAGCAATGTATTCTTTCTTTGGGTCGACAACATAAATCGCACCTGGAAGACGGTCCATTCCTTTTATACCACCAATGTTTCGTTCAAGCTTCACTATTTCTTTGTCGATGCCAAGAGCCTCTTTTTTGGGCAAGGCCTTGAAAATGTCACTTTCCTTCAGTTCCTCATACTTTCTGAGCCTTTCAATGCTCTTTTCAATTGTCTGAAAGTTTGTCATGGTTCCACCAAGCCATCGTGCATTCACATAAAAGGAACCGGCACGTTTTGCTTCTTCATGGATTGCTTCATGGGCCTGCTTCTTAGTCCCAACAAAAAGAATATACTCATTGCGGGATGCAACGTCTTTAACGAAATTATAAGCTTCCTTGAACATCTTGAGTGTTTTCTGAAGATCAATAATGTAGATTCCATTTCTTGCGCCAAAGATATAAGGCTTCATCTTTGGATTCCACCTTTTTGTCTGGTGCCCGAAATGTACGCCGGCCTCTAAAAGTTGTTTGATGGTAAGATTAGACATTCATTCCTCCTGGTTATTCTTCCGCTTTTCGCATCTTAACAACAGACAGAAAATTCTGCACCGTGTTGTTAATTGAAAAGGCGTGTTAATTTAACTGCCTGTATTAAATATCATATGATTTCAAATATTTCAACAAAAATCATTACTTCAAAGCATGTGCAAAGCCAGAAGTGAAAAGTTAAAAGGCCAATGCCATAACCCTTCGAACCTCGTTCGGCTGAATTCCCAATACTCACATGTTTTCTGATTCCTCGTCCCCGATTTCATAGTGCAAATCATCTGTTGTTGAACCTCATAGACTTTTTATGCTAAAGTAATAAAAAGGAGATTACGCATGGCTTCGAATTCAAAAAAGACTGATTCTATCAGGAAAAGAAAAAGATCAAACCAGGGTAAGAAACGAAAAAAAGTAATGTCCAAGATGTCAACCCCGACCTTCCCAATCCGCACGGACAAAGCCGAATAACAACAATTGAGTACCCATGCGGTACGAAATAGGACCCATTCGACCACCAAATGAAGCGTATAGTCTCCTTGTGAGATTTACGCGGAACTGTCCCTGGGGTAAATGCGCATTCTGCAGATCTTACAAGCAAAAGCAGTTTGAGAAGCGCACTCTGGCAGAGATCAAAGAGGATATTGATATCATCCGGAAGATAAGGGACGAAATTGTTGCACTGTCCTGGGAAAAAGATTTCGGTGGAGTAATCAATGATAATCTGATCGATCACATTTTTTCAATACCCACTTATAACGAATACTTTAAGAGTATTGCAATCTGGCTCTATTTCGGGGGGAAAAACGTTTTTATTCAGGATGCAAATTCTCTCGTTATGAAGCCCGGGGATTTTATTGGAGCTCTTGCATACCTCAAGAAACAATTTCCCTCAATTGACAGGGTCACATCATATGCCCGCGCTCGTACGATTGCAAAAAGATTGTCGGTTGATGATCTAGTAAAAATGCGGCAGGCAGGTCTAACAAGGCTCCACATAGGCCTTGAGTCAGGAAGCAGTGCCCTCCTCGGGTATATGAACAAAGGAGTGACGAAAGAGGAACACATCGAGTGCGGACGAAAGGTAAAGGAATCGGGCATCGAACTTTCTGAATATGTGGTCCTTGGGCTTGGCGGCAAGAAGTGGTGGAAGGAACATGCGACTGAAACTGCCGATGCGTTAAACAGGATTAACCCCGATTTTATTCGCTTCAGAACCCTGAAGGTTTTGCGGGACATGCCCCTCTATGGGAAGGTAGAAAGCGGGGATTTTGTTATCCTCCACGAAGAAGAAATACTTATTGAGGAGAAGTACCTCATTGATAGGCTTGAAGGCATCAACAGCACTATAAAAAGCGATCATATCCTGAATCTCCTTGAGGAAGTTGATGGCAAGCTCCCTGAAGATAAAGAGCGTATCCTTGCAGTTATTGACGGCTATTTTTCTTTAAATGATGAGCAGAGGCTTGTGTACCGGTTCGGGAGAAGGGCAGGAATGTACAGAAAGATAAGCGATCTCCAGGATGAACTCACCTATTTACGCATCAAGAAGACAATCAAGGAGATAGAGGAAAAAGAGCCCGGCAGCGTGGAAAAAACACTGTCCTTGCTTCTGGAGAATTACATCTAGGATTTCGTTTCAAATTTCTCTTTGGAGATGAAAGAAAGAGCTAATAAATTCATTAAAAAATAATTGTTGACATATATCAACAAGTGCCTTTATAATTTTCCAGTTTATAATTCGCTTGGATCCAAATTCTGGACCGAGACGGAGGGACATAGAGATTATTAAGCCTTCTGAGCCGTGTTCAGAGGGCTTTTTTATTGGGGGTTGGGCTTGGAAAAAGTAACGGTACCAATATTCAGAGAGAGAAAAGGCAAGGAAAAGCTGACCATGCTCACTGCCTATGATTACGCTTTTGCAAGCATTGTAGACCAGGCGGGCATTGACAGTATACTGGTGGGAGATTCCGTTGGAAATACCATGCTCGGCTATCCAAACACTATCCCTGTTAGTGTTGAAGAGATGATCCATCACACCAAAGCTGTGAACAGAGGAGCGCAGAAGGCTTTAATCGTTATCGATATGCCCTTTATGTCTTATCACGAAAGCATTGAGCAGGCTAGGAGAAATGCTGGCAGGATGATTAAGGAAAGCGGTGCTGACGCCGTGAAGCTGGAAGGTGGGGTGAGGATGAAAGACGTCATTAAAGCCCTGGTAGATATCGAGATACCGGTTATGGGTCACATCGGGCTAACGCCCCAGTCGATAAACAGGATGGGTGGTTACAAGGTACAGGGGAAGGGTAAGGAGGCAGAAGGCCTTATCGAAGACGCAAAGGCAGTAGAAGAAGCAGGCGCTTTCTCTGTGGTGCTTGAATGTGTCCCAAGAAAACTCGCGCAAGAAATAACCGAAATGATCTCAATTCCCACAATCGGAATAGGCGCTGGGCCAGATTGTGATGGCCAGGTGCTTGTGATCCATGATCTCCTAGGTCTTTTAGGCGGTTTCAGGCCAAAGTTTGTAAAAAAGTATCTCGACATGCGTGAGCAGATGGATGCTGCTATCAAATCATACATAGAGGAGGTGAGGAGTGGGACCTACCCAGACGATTCCCACTCTTTCCACTAACATGAGAACAATAACGACTGTCAAAGAAATGCAGGCCGTATCAAACGAGTTAAGAAAGGATAAGAAGATTGGGTTTGTCCCAACCATGGGATATCTCCACGAAGGGCACCTTGCCCTTGTGAAGAAGGCCCGTGAGCTCGGAGACATAATAGTTGTGAGCATATTTATCAATCCTACACAGTTTGGGCCAAACGAGGATCTTGCAAAATACCCCCGAGACTTTGATAGGGATGCAAACCTGCTAGAACAGGAGAAAACAGATATTATCTTTTTTCCTGACAGTAAAGAGATGTACCCCAAAGCATACTCTACCTATGTTCAGGTGAGAGACCTGCAAAACCACCTGTGCGGGAAGTCCAGGGCAGGCCATTTCGTTGGTGTTGCGACCGTAGTCATGAAGCTTTTCAACATTGTAAAGCCCCATTTCGCCGTCTTTGGACAAAAAGACTACCAGCAGTTGAAGGTAATCGAACGAATGGTGAATGATCTCAACATGGATATAGAGATTATTGGACATCCCACCGTTCGGGAACAGGACGGACTTGCCATGAGTTCTCGCAATACTTATCTGAGCCCTGACGAACGCTCACGGGCGTTGCTGATCTCCGCAAGCCTCACCGAGGCTGAAAGGCTTTTCCGGAATGGAACCAGGGATGCCGCTTTAATTCAACGGGAGGTAGAACGTGTTCTAAAATCAAAAGAAGGGGTTGACATTGAATATGTCAGTATAGCGGATCCTGATACACTCGAAGACGTCAAGCAGATACAAGATAAGGCACTCGTCGCCATTGCATGCCATGTGGGTAAGACCAGACTTATAGATAATAAGGTTTTAACGGAGGAACACAATGCATAGAAGGATGATGAAATCAAAGATTCACAGAGCCACAGTGACGGATAGCAACCTTCATTATGAGGGAAGCATCACCATCGATGAAAAACTGATGGAGATGGCAGATATCGTTCCTTATGAACAGGTGGATATCTATAATGTGACGAGTGGTGAGCGTTTTCATACATATGCCATAAAAGGCGAGAAAGACTCAGGGGTTATTTGTATCAATGGAGCGGCCGCTCATAAGGCAAAAAAGGGAGACATTATTATTATTGTCACTTATGCGGACTTCGAAGAGAAAGAACTTGAATCCTTTAAACCGAAAAAGGTCTATGCAGATGAACTCAATAAGGTAAAGTCTATGACAGGATGGTCCAACCGGCTCAGCGTTGCGCAATAAGCTTCATTAACGTTATTCATTTTTGGGAGGTTTTTCTTTAATCTCATCCTTTTTCTTTAACTTTTCTCTCACTTTCTGAAGCAATTTTCTGGCCCAGATAAATTCAGTAGCAAGAATTGCGAGTCCGGCCGGTATGAAGATAAATGCCGGTCCTGGTAAGACAACCATTGCGAGTCCAATGGCGATCATGGAAAAACCAATAACGGTGACAATAAACTTTTTAACTTGCTTCAGAGTTTTCATCTGTGTTCATTGGCCCGGTTTGTTAATTGAAAATGTAAGCAGAATTGATATTGAATACAAGCGGGAGGGTTGCCCCTCGGTTTTGACTGACCTTCTTTCTTAGTTCCAGTCTTTCTTTGGATAATTACACAGCTGTCTGCGTAAGATATTTATTTCAGAATCAGGTGGTATCTCCAGCCAGCCGCTTACGATATATTGGTTTTTCTGACTTTTCTTTACTATTTTGTTTTGAAGATACTCTAACCAGCCGGTCATATCCACTGTCGGAGGTTGTATGATGCGAAATAAACGACCTGAACAATTGATTTCAGTTAGTAATGTTTGTCCTTCTTTAGAGTTTCCTATCTTAATTGAGGCGCTTACACGATTATCTGAGTAATATTTCACACTTTCTAAATCATAATAGTATTTTGTGC
>JAEAME010000455.1_pt1 | contig 42379 bp, 45 predicted proteins | sample 8958731 | NCBI WGS metagenome assembly JAEAME01 (sample SAMN16933194, study PRJNA681113) | bioreactor sludge metagenome | isolation source: anerobic bioreactor sludge (Control) | place: India:Bengaluru | collected 2018-10-24
AGAGCACCGGACTTTTAATCCGGGGGTCGCGGGTTCAATTCCCGTCGGACCCGCCAATATTTACGTTCATTTGTACCGTCCTTTTTCCCTTTCTTTTTATTTTTAAGTGAATTTTCGTTAATTCTCATTAATTTGCGCTTATTCTTAGCGGATGCTCTGCAGGAGAAAACTCCATGACCGAGTTTTACCTCAAGGGCATTTATCCCGTGGAAGTTCTTTCTAGCACGCAGGGTGGGTTGGTTGAAGTTCGGGCAAAAACCACTTTTCTGCATACCAGCGCCTATTTGGATGGGAAGCGTCAGGTTCGAGTGGGCGTAACTGAAAAGCGGTGGGTTAGGCGAGGTGAAGTTTTGAAGGTCCCGTTTCGGCACGTTTGGTCACATCGTCGCTCTGTGGCTAGAGGTTTTTCGATGCCTAAGTACCACAGCAACCAAGAAGACAGATAGAAGCAAAGGCACAATTACCCACCAAGATAGCTCAGGAAAGGTGGGACTTGAAGTTGGTGATGCCGATGAAACTGTTGCCTCAGGGACTACTTCTGCCCTGCTAAGGTTGAACACTATGTTGTGGGAGCTGTGATGATAGTTAAAGTGAAGTATCCAGTTGTCCTCGGTTTCTGATACGGCGAATTCAACTGGGTTTTGGTCGATGTAGGCTTGAATGGCTGAAACATTGCCGACAAGACCCTTGCTCACATAGACATCAACGAACCCAGTTGTACCGGTTTGTCCAGTAACCGATAAGTTCAACTCGCCACTTTCGGGATTATACACTATATCGGTAACTGTAGAATTGGACTCAACTGAAAACACCTGGTTATCTCCGTTAAATTGCGCCACTAAAACGTTTATGCCATCAAACGCAGGTCTATACAAATCACTGCCATGATAAGTAGCATTAATATTGTAGTTGCCTACGCCGGGCGGTAGCCAATCGACTGCAAAACGTCCGTTTGAGTCCGTAGTAACTGTAGAAAACTCTTGTAGTGATGTATCACTTTGGCTGCTCTTTCTGTATGAAAATGTTAAATCCGCGTTTGGGACGCTAATGTTGTTCGATGTTAGATTGCCAACTATTTGGAACCTGCCTGTTGAAGGATCGATATTTTTGAAGCTTAGGAAAACTCGTGAGGGCGTCGGTCCGTAGAATGCTTGTGGCGGGGGAGGAAGTACTGAAGGTGTGCCCTGTCCAGAGGCGTAAATGGCGATGAGCCCAGCAGGTTTGTCAAAGGGGTGAAGAGATTCAAGCGAGGTAGGTAAGGTATCGTTGCTTAAGTCGCTGGACATGACAAATCTTGATTGGTTCCACGGCGCTAAATTATTTCCCTCTCCTTCCAAAAAGGTAAGAATATGAATGCCAACATGTTTTGTTTGGTAGATTACAATTAGCCAGTACTTACCTGCTTGTAATGATACGGGAGAATCAAAATATGCAGTTCTCCACTGCTCCATATTTCCCTGTATATCAGAGATTGCTATGCCTTCTTTAGTTTGTGCTACAAGAGTGCCAACTTTTCCAGCATTATCCTGGTAGATTGCAAATCGATAATGCACACCTGTAGGATTAGGGGAGGCAAAATACATTGCCATTTCACATGACATAGATGTGATATTTGCGTCTCCGTTGAGGGTAAACAAAGAGCCGTAGAGACTGTAGCCTTCAACTCCACTACCGGCCCACGCACTTGTATTATAGGGATAACCTAGTATGGGTATGTCCTGTTCAGCGGCAACTTGTGTGGTACCCAATGAAGCTAAAATAACGATGGTTGCCATGAACGCAATAAGTGGCAAATTTTTTTTCATCGGTAATTGCCCCTTAATCTTTGATGCTGGTGAGTTATACGGTTTACTATCCCTAAAACAGCTAACCTCTGTAGAACGCTCATCTCAGCTGTTGATTTGAGTTATTGAGTTTCCTCGATGCTGTAATAAAGACAATTTGAGTGCTTTTCTTCTTAGTCGTCATGTTTACCTTGGCACGACAGTTGGCCGAATGAGTCTTTTGGGCTCGTGCGTAACTCTTGGAGCATTCTTAGCTTACATGTTAACTATTATATTGGCAACTTTCAAAAAAGGATTGTTTGATGCAGCAATGCTCAAACTGAACTATGAGGCTCTCGCTTCCAAGATTCATCTCAGCGTGCAAGGCCATCGGGACAGTAAGGGCAAGTTTGATTGGGCAAGTGCTGTTCTCGACGCGGCCATTATAAGCGGTATCACCTTTTTTACGGGTCTGGGAACTTTGGCGTCAAGCGCTGCCATCTCGCCCAACAGCCTTTGCATATTACTTAGTGCGGTAGGAGCGGAATTTCTCGGGATTCTTGCGACCAAGCGTGGGCTAGTGAAAAAAGTTTAGGAGCAAATGAATTGGAAGCTAAAACAACCATTACTATTCCTGAAGCTTACCGGGTTATTGTTGAGGATTTACGCCTGTTGCAGAGGGACGGTCAGAATCCTAACAAGATGACGGATAAACAGAAGGTGTCCACTTGGAAGAGCCTCTGTGATTTTGGCTGGATTTATCCTATAGTCACTAACAGAGATGGCATGTTAACGGATGGCGAGCAGCGCGTCGATGTATGCTTGGAACATAGCGAGTTTTTCGGTCCTGTTCTGCGGCTGCCCGTGGAAGATGTGGATCGGCGAATTCTGCGCCAGGTCCTAAATAAGCTCAAAGGTACCCATGACAAGCTCTTGGATGCACAAGAATTCAAGCGCATAAGAGAGGCTGGTGGAAAAGAAGAGTTACAGGGTGTTCTCGGCATAACTGATGAGACCCTTGACCGCTACGATAAACTTCTTGATGATGTGGAAAACGAGCAAGGAGCCCTTCTTGATAGTTCTTTCGAAGTAGTCGTTAAATGCAAAGATGAGCCTCAGCAAGAGGAACGTTTTGGGAAGCTAAAGGATATGTGGGGTGAGGATGTACGGATTTTAACATTGTAGTCGAATGGAACAAACCAACCAGTTTCCGTGCACAAAGCGTCGCTAGTAGTTTCACCATTACCGCTGATAAGATGGATAAGCGGTTTACGGGGTCCCTTCCGATTGAGACTGAGGCTTGGAAGATTGGCGTAATTTGCGGCAGAAGCGCAACTGGCAAGACGACAATCGCTAAGAGGCTTTTTCCGCAGGAGTTCGTTAATGGCTTCACCTATTCGGAGCCTTGCGTTCTTGACGATTTTCCAGAGGACTTGACGGTTGCCCAGATTACCGCAACTCTCTGCAGTGTCGGGTTCGCGTCACCGCCTGACTGGCTTAAGCCTTACGCCTGTCTAAGCCAGGGTGAAAAGATGCGCGTCGACATCGCCAGGGCATTGCTAATGAAGCGGAACCGCATAGTTTTTGACGAATTTACGAGTGTGATCGACCGCGAAGTTGCCCGCATGGCCTGCATCGCTATAAGCAAGGGAGTGCGCAAAAGCACAAAACAGCTTATCGTGGTTACATGTCACCGAGACGTCATCGATTGGTTAGAGCCTGACTGGGTCCTCGATACCGACAACATGGTGTTTGGTAAAAAAAAAAGAACACGGCAGCAGCTTGAGCTCAAAATCTTCCGAGTTGACGCTGACCTTTGGCGAGTGTTTAGGCAATATCACTATCTGAACGAATCTATGGCTGTTGGTTGCCGTTGTTTTGCGGCTTTTTTGGATGGTGCACCGGTTGCTTTTATCGCAGTGCAGAGAATCAAAATGAAAATCGAGTATAACCGTGTTAGCCGTCTTGTGGTTCTGCCTGATTATCAAGGTGTTGGCATCGGTCGAAGACTCCTGACTTTCGTCGCTGAGTTCTACAAACGTCAATCGCATATCCCATTTCGAATTGTCACAAGCAATCCACAGCTAATCCGCGGTGGCTTACGAGGCTGGCGAATAACGCACGCGGGTCGCGGAGGGAACATTAACAACAGGGGCTGGCAAAAGTCCATGAGGCATGCTTACACCGGTGGAGCGCAAGATCGGCTGACAGTTAGCTTGGAGTATTTGGGAGTGCCTAAGCCATGAGGCGATTCTACTTTTTGGTAGAAAAATCGGGGGTAGACCTTTGAGAGAAGCTCTCTTTAGGCGTCGGCAGCGGATGGTTCGCCTCATTGCAATGGGAAACGGCCTAAGTGCGGTCGTTCAGGCATTATCTTCAGAGTTCAAGTGTTCGGCTAAGGCGATTTACAAAGATTATGAGCAGATGGATACTTGGGCGCATGCCATCGAGCAGGACAAACAGTTAACAACGATTCTTAGGGCTCGGCTGGACTTTTTGAACCGTGAAGCCATGGGGTTGCTAACTGAAGATGGTGACAAAAAACCGCTAAGTGCAAAGGATAAATTCGTGAAGATTGGGGCTCTCAATACTTCGCTGAAAATTACAGTTGAACAGATAAAACTGGCGCAGGAACTCGGGCTTGTGGAGCGGAAGCCTGAGGTTATTCAATCTGCAGTTAGCTTGGCTATGCCGTTTGAGACGTCACCTGAAATCAAGGCTGCCTACGAGAAACTTGCTGAGACGCAAAGGGCTGAGAAGGATGCCGCTGGAAAAGCTAAACCTGACGCCGGGGCTTGATTTTCTTCGCTACTGCCCACATCCAGCTCAGCTTCCTTTCCACGCGGGCAAAGGCGTCTATAGTCAACGGTCCTGTCTCTGTGGGACTGGTTCAGGTAAGACAAAATGTGGGTTAGCTGAGGACATCCGTTGGGCGCTGGATTATCCGGGGAGCGTCGGCTTCATTTTTGAGCCAAGTTACCCTATGATGAAGCGTATTCTTTTCCCAACCTTGGAAAGCAAGGACTTTTTTGGCTGCGCCTACCCGTTCACTCAGAATCCCTATGTGGCGGATTTTAACCGTGGCGACATGCGGTTGGATTGGTTTAACGGTTCGCAGTGGTGGTTTGTCAGTCTTGACGATCCAGAAAAGGCTGAGGGCCCTAACGTTGATTATGCGCATATTGATGAAGCTCGGCTTGTTCGCCATTTTGATACCGCTTGGCTTACTGTTGTGCGTAGGCTCCGAAAGAGTGGACGCTGTATGGTTCCAATTCAGCCTGGCATTTGGCTTACGACAACGACTGATTCTCCCGGCAGTCCCTTGTACAATGTTACGGAAAACCCTGAGACGAATTCTCCTGATATGAGGATTTATCGTTGGAGTATCTTTGAGAACCCAACTTTGCCTCAAGAGTTCCTTAAGGAGATTGTGCGGACGCATACGGGTGGCTTAGCTGATCGCTTTATCTACGGCAAATTTGCCACTGTTGCAGCTGGTAGCTTGCCCTTTGACTCCTCGAAGCACATTCGGGAATTGACTGATAAGGCGTTGATTGATAGGGTTAGTTATGGGGTTGACTTCGGTTGGAGTGCGCCCTCCGCTATTGTGGTTAACGCTTTTGATCCTGACGGTAGAGCCTACGCAGTGGAAGAGTTCTATAAGCGGGAGACTACAGATGAAGAATTAGCTGAGGCGGCTAAAGAGTTGCAAGAGGAATGGGGCGAGGGAACGTTTTGGTGTGACGCACGTTTTCCTCAGTCGATTTTGAAGCTTTGCCGTGCAGGTCTAGATGCTAAGCCCTACACTTTCAAACGTGAGGATGGCTTGCGTGAACTTGGCAGTCGCCTAACACCTGCGAGCGATGGGAAGCCCCGCCAGTTTGTAAGCAAACGCTGCGTTAACCTGATTAGCGAATTGCTGGAGTATCGGGAAGACGTAAGGGAAAATGACCATGCGACTGATGCCCTGCGGTATAGCTTGCCGCTTGCCGCTGAAGAGAAGCCGTTTTTGTATATAGTTAGGCGTTGATAAAATGTCTATACCCGTTCAGCAAGCGGATGGTAGAGATAACTTGACGATACGTTCTACTTTTAGCTCAAGCTTAGTAAAGAAAGTTTAACGAATAGCCTTTTATCAATGCCAAAAGCTAAAAGAAGTAAGAGTACTATGAGTGAGTTGTATGAATAAACTGTCTGTTACCTGCATTTTCTTGCTATTGACCTCAGCTTCACTCAATTTAGCCATCACACAAGGAGGATCAATATCAACCACAGATACATTTGCAATACCTGCTCTCAATAGCCAGATCAGCTTTGCAACAGAAGTTAACTATACCTCAGCAGACCTTCAAGGAAGCACCTGGTACTTCACGGGGTTACATGCAGATGGAAAAGGCGGATATCCGATAAATGGGCACCTGCATATCTCCGCTGAGAACTGCAATGTATCAATTAATTATCTTCAGTCATGGTCACAACCCGAGATAGGTTCCGTAGGGTTACAGTGGATAAAGTATAGCGTTGTAGGGGTTGGAACTCAAACGTTGGATGCAAACGACCTTTTCCCCAACTCCAATAGATGGACTGAATGGACCGTAATGATAAATGGCAATATTTCTCAAATGGGCGAATCATGGAATTACACAGACAATAAGCAATTGGTAATCCACACCGGCAAGGTATCCTCAAATGTGCAGATAAACGTTCAACATACAGCGGAAAGCTCTGACACAGCCCCTCTACCACCTCCTGCACCAGCAAACGTAAACTTTACTAGCAAAGACTATTTCTCAATACCTTCGACTGGTGCAGCAATCAACTTCGCAGTCGATGGTTCATATGATCAAGCGGACCTAAACAACGATACTTGGGAATTTACCAACCTAACTCTAAGCAGCTACGCGATAAATGCTGGGAACTTTGCGTCAAATGTAACCGGGCGAAATGTGCTACCATATATCCTGCAAGCAGGTTACCCAGCAAACCTAGGCGTATCCGCTCAAGGATGTAATCTCACAATCACCGGCGTTACCCCTCTAACTTGGCATTCCTATGAACCAGGTATAAACTACACCGTTCAAGGAATTGGTAGTCAGTTATTCACCTTTCCTTTCGAAATTGGCAAATTTAACTGGAGTATAACTATTGATGGGATGCAAAAAGAGAATGGAGATGGATGGTTTATCATTAATGATCACCAATTAAGAATAGACAATGCCTCAAAACAAGTTCAAATCGACGCAGTAGTTTTGCCGAGCCATTGGGTACCAGTTGTCCCCTTCTCATTCTATCTCCCAGTTGTTCTTAGCATAGTTATAATTGGAACAGCACTCACTATCGGAACGGCAGCTTTCATCCTTCAAAAAAGAAGGAAAAAACAGCAGTAGTAAGAAGTCTCTGATTTAGTACGTCGTCATTTCGCTGGCGTGGACAGCATGATTCTTATAACCAAATGCTTTGTATTTTCCTCTGTTTGCCAAATCTACCGGTGACAATGTGGCAGACCAGCAAGTGCACACTTGGCTACATGTTAATTCTTATAAAGTGTTCTTGTTGATAGGGTTGTTTTGTGTAGGCAGCTCTGGGGAAAGCGGTAAGCTTGACCTCTCCCCGGGGCTGCGGGCTTGCTTTTTTCCCCATGGGCTGACCCATATTTCGGGTCTGTTGCTGCTTTGAGTGAAGATTCAGGCTGTGGAAAATGCAAGCGCGTGCATGAGCAGATAGCTCAGATTCTACCTTTTCGAGTGCTAGAAGCCACTGAGGGCAAGCCATTGCGGATTGCTGGCGTTGCTATGACTGCGGGCATGTCCCGTAACCACAACGTTTACACTCCTGAAGAACTGCAGGCTTTTGCCCCTAAACTCATCGGATCACCCCTCTATCTAGAGCATGTAACCGTCAACAACGCCATTGGAAAGGTAACTAACTGCACTTTTGACGCCCAAACCAAAAGTTTACTGTATGAAGCGGAGATTTACGACTCAACTATTGCTGAGAAAATCCGTCAGGGATTGATTCAGCATGTGAGTGTTGGGGCAGACTACGACACGCTTGATTCTGCAAATGTGCCGCATGGCCTTCATAACGCGGAGATGTCGCTTGTTGCAGTACCCGGTATCCCCGAAACAAACATCCAAGTTCTTGAAAGCCTCCTGCGCAAGGGTCCCGTTAAAGTTCAAGAGCAAGATGGTCGGCCTGCTTGTGCAGTGTGCGGTCAACCTGCCGATTTCTTGGTAAGCATCTGCCAAACCTGTCTTGATAAGGCGGGTAAGACGACTGAGCAGTTAGAGCCTGAGATACCTGGAGAGTACTTCTTGGGCTTTGTTCAGGACCCGAACTTGTTTTTGCCTGAGCACTTCAGAACCGTTTGGCTAGACCAAGCAAACGGCGTATTAGCTGTGATGGCTAAGACGCGCTCTGATCTTGCCGCTGAACGATGCCAAGAAATTCTTTTCCTAAAATCCAAGTGGCAGCCCAACACGGTTGCTGACTGGCTTCGCATGCACCCAGATTATACGGCTGTCGCTGCGGCTGCTGAATTGGGTGTTCAAAGTAACGGAGTTGAGGAATTGGATGAAAAAGATCTTGAAAAACTAGCCGAGAAACTAGCTCCTAAATTGAAAGCCAAAGAAGCCTTGATGCTGAAGTGTCCTAAATGTGGCATGGAGTTTGATGCTACACAGTGGGAGGCTAACGGCTGGAAGTGTCCTAACAAGGATTGCGGGGTTGAAGTTACACCTCCTGCGTCGCCGACGTTGACGCTTAAGGGTGATCCTTCCGCAACTGAGAAGTTGGTTGCAGCCGAAAGTCAACTTGGTGAAGCTAAAACTAAGTTGGCGACCGCTGAAGGCAAGCTTACCGAAGCAAACAGCACCGTTGAGAAACTTAAGCAACTTGTGCCCGGGGTTGACTTGTTGAAGAACCCGCCTAAGTTGATGCCTGTCTCTGAGGCTTTAGAGCGGCTTGGACGTTTGGAACTGCCAAAGATGCAGGAGAGACTTTCGCTGGGTAATCAACTGCAGGCTCAGAAGGTTCGCAAAGAAATCTTTGAAGTTAAACAGAAATACGGTGATATAGATGGCTAAGGAAAAGAGTTTCTATGACCAAAGCAAGAGCCGAACTCTAGATAACACTGAGTTGGCGGCTTGGCTTCGATCCATCGAGGACCGCCTAAACAGCAAGACTGCATAGGAGCTGTGGTATGGTCCTCTTTTTTATACTCACTTTTGTGGGAGCAAGTACCAAAAGACGAATTTTGGGAAAGCTGAAAACCTTTGGAGATCGATTTTAGATGACTGACACTTCTGGAAAGACTTGGATGGCTATTGGCGAAACCGACGACCCTAACGCTGTCATTGAAACTTACGCAGCGGCTGCGGCAATCACCAAAGGCGATCCAGTGTATTTGAGCGCATCAGAAACCGTAACTAAAGCGGCGGCTGCGCAAGACTGCATTGGTATTGCTATGAAGACTCAAACAATTGTTGGCGGTCCTGTTCCTGTTCTGGTTCGAGGGCGCGTCAAGGTTGCTGCAGGCGGCGCCATTACAATCGGCAAAGCGGTTTATGGTGCAGATTCCTCGCAGCGAGTCCTGATGTTGACTGACGTTAGCCAGGCTGTAAACGAAGGCGGCTCAGCAACATATACCATCGCTGTACCTTTCGCTCAGAAACTGGGCAAAGCATTACAGGCTACCACAACTGCAGGCGATTTACTCTTCATTCAGGTAGGAGCATAGATGAAACCTAGACTTTTTGAAGCTGTAATGAAAGACAACGTCACCGGCAAAGACTCCACTCGCTCCTCACGGCAAGTCTACGAAGAACTCAAAGACAAAATGGTTCATCATCCTTTCTTGCGGCGCTACACTGAGATGGGCATTAAAGAAGGGCTCTTTAGTGACTCAGTCGGCGCATTGGGCAAGATGCATGATACACTCGTAGCAGCAGCACAACCAGCACTGATTGGCCGCTCCATCATCAACGTGTTGCCTACAACGGAACAGATGGAACGTTTTCCACTCGATACTGACGCGGTCGCATACCGTTTCGCTGAAGGCGCTGCAACTCGCTTAAGCGGTAAAAAAACCTCCACTGTCGATGTCTACACCGATATTGTCGCTGATGCTTCTGAGGAATGGACTAAGCAGTTCGCTGAAGACGCAACTTGGAACGTCATGAACAGCATGGTTGAACGTGTTGGTCGCGCATTAGGCAAAGATGAAACACAAAGAATCCTCGCCGCTTACGCTGCAGTAGCGGCTGGCGACCTTGCTGGCGGTGCCGAAATTGCAGGTGGCGGTGCGGTCTTAAGTTGGGCTTTGATGTTAGGGGCGCATAACGCTGTTGAAGGCGCAGACTTTCAACCAAGCGTTTTCTTCTGCAACACACTTGGTAAACATCAACTGCTGAATGACGATAAATTCATCAAGTCGGTGTATCTACCGAGCGAAAACACCGATATTGAACGTGGAAGCATCGGTAACGTTTTGGGCATGTCTATTCTTCCAAGCTCGCTAGTGACCAATACCCTTGCCTATGCAGTAGATACACGCATTGCAGCCGTAATGCTACTGCGCCGAGACATCACCATTGAAGACTGGTACGATACAAAGACCGAGAAATACGGTGTCAGAGCAAGCACCCGCTTTGGCATTGGTATTCTGCGTTCAACTGGCATCTCAAGAATTTCCAACATCAAAACAACCTTGACTTAAACGGTGCTGACAATCTATCAACTATTTTCCCCACTTTTTTGGGCTTTCAAATCTATCGAGGTCTAACCAATGAGTAGCATTTACAAGAAAATCCGTGAAGTCCTCACCTATACTCCTGTTTCAGGCGTAGCAAAGCCGAATGGTAGAGTGTTCTTTGACACTTCCTGCATTCCCCTAATTGATGTTATGAAGCTCTACGAGAGAGATCCAACCTGCAAGGCAAGCGTGGATCTGCTGGCCGCTTCCACAGTCGGCATGGGCTTCTACACTACCGTGGACGAAACCTACGATAAGGCAAAGGAAGCCAAAGCCGCCGTGGATAATTTCTGCGAAGCGGTCAACTTGGACGGCTTGCTAAATGATATGGCTAAGCCGTTGATTGGATGCGGCAACGATTTTTGGCTTAAATTAACTCCCGACAAACTTACTGAAACCTTGCGTATGCCCATAGATGCTGTACAACGCATAGGGCTTAGTAGTGTTCCCGACCTAAAGCTTCCTTACAAGGTTACAGGTTATCAACTCAAGAGCATCTATCGCGGCAATAGCACTCAAGACGGCGAACTAAAGCCAGAAGCGGTTATTCACTGGCGCCTAGACGGCGATATTCCCTCAGGCTACGGGACAGGCTTGCTACAGGTGCTTCTGCATACCTTGACAATTGACTCGGACAAACGCCCGGCTGTGGCTTGGATGAAAGCCAAAATCGAGCGGATTATGCCTAAGATTTTTGAGAAGTATGCGGGACCTGACGTTTTGGCGATGTTGGAGGGCGTCGATGAGCAAACATGCAAACAGTTCGAGCAGGCGATTAAGAATCGGGATGAAGAGGGCGCTTGGCTTTTCTACAACAAAAAAATCGATGTGAAACCTGTTACGATTGACCCTCGCTCTGGCTTCGCTTATTATGTTGACCACATCATTAACCAGTTCTATCTGGGTTTGGAAACGCCTTTGCCACGGCTTTTTAGCACTCCTGGCTTTACGGAAGCATCGGCGAGGGCAGCCCTTGACCTGCAAAGTATGCTCATAAAACCCGTTCAACGTTACATCAAACGCCAAGTGGAACGGGAACTCTTCTTGCCTATAATTACTCAAGCTGGGCTTGACCCTGTTAAGGCTAAGGCGAGGTTGAATTATGGCAGCCCCGAAACGCCAGAGTTGAATTCCGCTGATCTCATTAAAGCTGCGGAAGCTGGGTTGATTCGAGCTGAGGAGTTCCGTAAGAACGCAGTTAAGTTTGGCTGGGAACTCTGGGAGCAGAAACAGCAAACTACGCCTTTAGGTGCACAGTCATGACTGAGGTAGCGTATGGCAGATATGAAGAGGCTTTCCGTGCGATTCATGGCGCTTTGTCTGGGTTGACGGCGCCGCCTCCTGGGCGAAAGGTAGCAAAGATTGGTTTTTCTTGGTATGGCGATGGCTCACTGCAAACGTTGAGTTTCTATGATGGGGCGGATTTGCTTTTTACTTTGACGTTTACTTGGAATCCAGACGGCACTTTAGCTGAAGTGGTTCGGTCATAGATGGTTGGCACATGGACTTTTGATGCAACTAACCGCATAATCACCTGTGTAGGTGGGACTTCTGGTTCTCCTGCTGGTTTTGTCGACGCTTGGAATGCAGATAAAGCAGGGTCAAGAACGCTTCTAACTGCTATCGCAAGTCCTTTCACGGCTTCACTTGCAACTAATGTGCGCCCATGTGAAGATTTAGCATTGCCAATCTCGATAGTCGTAACAAATTTTTCTGAGGCTGGCACGGTGACTCTGACAGGCAGAGATGCTTGGGGAAACGCCATCTCAGAAGTCATAAATATAGCTGGGAACGGAACCTCTGTATCTACCCTTCGCTATGCCTCCATTGATGCCAACGGCGTTGTGGCTGAGGGCACTTTTTCAGTTGCAATAACTCAACCTCGCTGGGGCGTCGTATGGAAACAGGGCACAGGGCAATATCAGCTTGACTGCAGGCTCTATTTAGGCAACGGCTCAACACAAACCTACTTCTGGGATATGGATAAAGAAATCCTATTTACTCCAACTGCTGTCACTGGTGACTATCAAACCATCATCTATGGCTATGCAAACTCAACCTTCCAGCTGGGACAAATAGATAACGCGGCGCAGAAAGCGACAAGCCGGGGATGTACTATTCTTGCCCAAGATGACTACATAAGCGGCTTTATCAGCGTTCCAACATTAAAACTCTACAATTCTAGGTTACATCGACCGACAACAGGCTATTTCAGTAGAAGAGCAAGCGTTTTTGGATATACCATGCACCTATATGATTGTACGATTATAGGCGCTGAACTCCCATATCAAAACGGCATTATCTCTTGGGACATCAACAGGTGCACTTTCGTTAAGGGTTTGGCGTTCATTGAGTTTTGGAGCGCTGGCGGCAGCCCTTCAATATCGATTAACGACGTCACCTGTGAGACTATTGGGCAAAACACTTTCCAGCTACTAACAAACGTTGGGAACTTAACAATCGTTGCTTTGAGGGTTAAAAATACGAACCTTATGTGTTTAGGAGACCATGGCACACAGGGTAATCTGTATCTTGTTAACGCCGACTCGCCCACTTGGAACTGTAGCTTTAGGCCTGATTCGCTGGCAATAATTCATCGGCAGTATTCCTTTGACTTAAAAACAACCCACTGCGCAACAGTTCTCTTAAAGGATGTTGCTGGCGCCACCGTTTACTCGGGAACAGCAGACGAGAACGGCTTGATCCCCACGCAATATGTGACTTATCAGACTTTTGCCTCTGACGGCGCTTGGGGAACAACAGTTGTCACAAAAAGCCCTCACACGCTGACAATCAGCAAAGACGGCAAAATGACTCATACCCAAACAGGCATTATCTTCTCTGAAAAAACTAAGTTGCAAATTAACCTAAGAGATCAGCTGACTGGCACAGCCAACGCCGCCGATGTCGCTAAGGACAAAAACTTCTACAAAGATGATGCAGATACAAAAATCACTGGAACATATGAGAACCCAGGTATTTTAATTGATGTAGGCAGCGGTAGACCTGTTTTAAACCTGAATAGGAAAAAGCTGGATAACCAGCTGATTTTGGGCTTGTGATAAGGGTTTGATTTGCCCAGATGAGTTTTCGCAAGAGCGCCAATAAGTTTGGGTGGGAACTCTGGGAAGAGAGAAGTCTCCCGCAGCAACAGTGTAATAGCAAGTAGCTTGTTTGGAAACTAAAAGCAGTTCACTTCTCGTCTAAAATAAACTTAAACGTGCAAGAGCTGATTTAGAGTTTATCGATAACTAAAATTTCTGCAATTGGCATCAGAAAACCATCGAAAAATAGGGTTACAGATTTCCTCTTAGCCATGTTTTCACCGTTTCATAGCAAAGGCAGATGGCAAGTATTCCGGTCACGGCTATTGAGAAAACATATTCACGGTAAAAGAGGTCAGGTTTGATAACTATCAATTCTATTATTAAAGCTGCTATCGCAAATATCGCGTAAAAAAAATATCTTGGAATTAAAAAACGACTGATCTTAATACTGTTTTCCAAAAGAAATTTGTTGACGGTGAAACCGCCAAGCTCTCGTTTTAATAGACCTGCATCTTCCAGCTTAGCGAGATGATACACGGCTACCGAGGAACTGCTGAGACTCAATGCTCTTTGAAGCTCTCGTGTTCCTACTGGCTTATTGGTTTTAAGTAGGTAGCGGTAAACTTCAAGTGTTGTTCCTCTTAATACTTCTTTGGATTCATCAGTAGCCAATTTACTCACGCCATTAAGGAGAGGAGTTCATGAAATTTAAGCGCTATCATAAAAAACCGTGCCGCTGACAGTTCTAAATTTAGAACACTACTTGGCAAAATATAGCATTAAATAACAGATATCATGTTCTTAAAGAGGTAAGATGTGGATTAGGTTTGAGTTATGAGCCTGTTTAAGAAGAAAATGTTGCTTGCACCCATTCTTGCAATTACATTAGCCTTATTGCTGGCAGGTTCTGTAAGTTTTTTGCCTCAAAACCCTTCGCAAAACCAACCACTGCCTGAACCAACGTCATATGACAAGAATCCTCTTCCCTTACCTACATCGCCGCCAGTAGCACAGGCAATGGCCCCATTAAGCGGTAATATAATTTCGATTCTGTTTGCAGTTGCCGCTGCAATGGTTGGAATAGTTGCGGTTTGTTTGTTGTTCTCGGAGAGAAGCCTCAAAAAAGAAATCAGTGAATAGGTCAGCCTCTTCCAGTGTGCTAAAATAAGAACACTTTGTTCTAAAGCATCGCATTAAGTATCGCCCTACCCCTGGTTATTCATCCAAGTAAAGGAGTAAAAAGTGGTGAACCGTAAACGCTCGATAACAGTCATAACCTTATGTGTAATCGCTATACTTTCCCTCTACTCATTACCTACAAAGGGCGCCCCAGCAACTAGCGAGTTTAGAGCTACTCCTACACCGATTATTTTTACCCCAACATCAGTGTTCCCAATACCAACAACAAACGACACCATCAGCTTTGCACAGATGGGATTCTATAGAAGCGCCGACCTCATCGATGACACCTGGATCTTTAACAATCTAAACCTTGACTCACAACAAACAGTCTTGCTCACAGATAGCCCAACAACCGCAAACCTAAACATAACTACAAAAAACAGCAATGTCACCATAACAAGTTTTGAACGTCTCCTGACTCCTGACACAAGCGACTACCAGAATACGGGTTCATGGTTAACTCCTGGATGGCTAAACTACACCGTATCAAGCGTGGGAGAACAGACAATCAAGATACAGTTCAATTTAGCAAACTGGACGCTGCCATCTCAAGATAGCATTAATGGGACTTTTACTTGGCCCATAGGTGTTACGGTTTACATCGATGGCAAACCAGCGGAATATAATACATCTAGCTGGAGGTCTATCGATAAAGTGATTCCTTACGGCACAGGCCTCATAGTTAACGGAGCAAACGCAAACGTCAGCATCAAATATGCATGGGCACCCATACCTGCCCCTAAAAATCAGTCACCGACAGACGCAACTTTACAGAACACTAACTCACCCAAAGCTTCTTGGCTGCCCTACTTACTGCTAGCCGCCATCACAAGCGGCGTCATCATTCCAGTAGCCCTTTTTATCAATAGACACCGTTTGATATCTATCATAAATAAAAGAGTAAAACGCAAGCAAGACCCCTGCTGAGGCACACTAAACGATGAGGCAGAAAACCGTTTTCTCGAAAAAACTTTCGGCGGTACTCCTTTTGGGAGTTTTCCTGCTCGCTCTTTCTTCTACTTATTTAGTAATTTCACTAACGCCCTTTGCATATCACCGTGAACTTGTACAGTCCTATCCACCTCTTGAGGGCGCGAGCAGTTTGTTTCCTGTGGGTATTCTTGGTCCTGCGCCTAACTCAACCGATGTTCCACTCGATACGGCGATTGTGATTGCTTTAACTCGACCCGTCAACATCGAAAATCTTAACATAGCGCCTCAAGGACCAGCTGTCTCTAAAACGATTGCACACAGTCCTCCAGCTTCTGAAACCTACATTTTTTGCTTCACCGACCCGCTGAAACCTGCCACCACCTACAATGTCACCGCATTATCCGGCGGCAAACCTATAACTTGGAATTTTACAACAACCGCTGAACCTTACGAGCCACGTTACAGCACTTATCTTTATCCGTATACACTATGGGTTGCCTTGGCAGTCGCGGCATTCGTGACAGTTAGTGTTTTCTTGATAATTTTGCACAAAAAAGAAAAACGCCTGAGGTCTTAAACTTTGCAAAGGAGTAATTAGATTTTGAGAAAACGAAAATGGCTCATACCAATGGCGGCTGTAATTCTGGCGGCAGTTGTACCGCTTGCAGCATTTCAATTATTAGTTAACTCGCATATGTACCCTCAGGATGCTATCCAAGATAGCTCTAATCTTTCCATAAAAGGCATGATTATTTCAATTGAGGATAATTACAAAAGGGACGGGTTGATGGCAGGTTCTTACCACATTTTTCAATCGTACATTCGTGTGAATCTAACTGGCGTTGTGTGGGTAGATGACAACTTGATAGACTGGATTACTGTCGATTATGGCAATAATACTGTGAATGGCTGGAACACCATCGGTATAGGATACGACAGCTCAGATAAACCACAACTTGCTGTAGGACAAACTGTTGAATGTAAGGGATACTACGTGCCGCACACCGATACGCCATACTCATACATTATTACTGTCTCGCCTACCATAAGTGAAAGCTACCTTAAAACACAAACAGACGTGACAACGGAAACTCCACTTTCCACTGCTGACCAAGCAATCAAGATTGCTATGCCCCGTATCGAGCAGTATGCAGAAGAAAACAATCGTACAATCAAAACTGTAACTGCTAAATTCCATAATTTTTCCGAAGGCGCTAACTGGGAGGTAGTTGCACTATTTAACCTTGTTAAAGGAGCAGGCTTACAGGATTGGATTGACGGCTATAGTGTTTTGATAAAGGCAGATAACGGCGAAATCTACTATGCAAACGAAAATGGCTTCTATTGATAGCTTATCAGCACAAAATGGCTACTTCAACCTGCAGGTCAAGCAGTCTAAACATAAGCTGTTCTACTTTTTAGTTGGGTTTAGTCAAGAAAGCTTGACGAAAACGCTTTTTAGCCATAAAAATAAGCATCTCGTGATGAGGTATGAAGCGTAGAAATTTGGCGTTAATTGCTATTTTAACGCTTGCATTTTCCGCAATAGCTTCTTTTAAAGTCGCTGATTTAGTAACCGCAAACTATTTGCCCCCACCTTCCATCGAAATTTCCTCTCCAATTTCTATAAGAATTTATAATGACTCTTCTGTCCGCCTCTATGTTAGAGTTAACGCTTTACCGGATGAATCTGCCCGCATCCTCTACATTAAATATTGCTTAGATGGAGGAGCCAATGTTACTCTTACTAACTTGACGAGAACAGACGGGGAGGGCTATTGGACCTCTACTCCAGGTGTTATAGCTTCAGGTAATGCTTTTAGCGTGGAAACATCGTTGGATAATCTGTCGGAAGGCAACCATACGCTTACTGTGTACTCGCATGCTGCCGACGGCAAAGAAATGTCCCTAACAAGAGAGTTCACGGTAGACTATGATTATCTGCCCCCGCAAAATCCTTTTGGGCTACCCACCAACTTCCCTAACGGCACTGCGGCATTACCACCTACAGCCGACCAAACAGAAACACCCATACCAACAACAAACACAGCTAGCCTACTACCCCTCGAAAACCCCTTACCTTACATAATCATAGCATGCATTTCAGTGGCACTATTAGCAGCATACTATTCTTTTAGGAAAAAATCCCACGGATTTATGGAATTGGAGGACGAAGAGAAATTACCCTAATAGCAATAGTACGATTACTAACCGTTAAATTCAGGGTAAGATAAACGTTGAAGTTTAAGGGCTTACTTTTAATCGCCATCATAATCATTGCCACTTTGGCCCTCATCTATGCACAGAGTACAAGTTGGGAAGCAAGCGTTGAGGAAGATGAGTTCTACTTCGGGGTTTCCTACGGAGGACAAACCGTACAAGAAGCAAAGGTTCTGATTGATAAAGTCAAAAACTACACCAATTTTTTCATCATAGGTTCATACGACTTATCCACCAACGAGACAGCACTAAACGAAGTCTGCGGCTACGCAGCGCAGGCAGACCTAAAGTTCATCGTTTTCTTCGATTTTATCTCACGGATCGCTTACCCTTGGCACCAAACATGGTTAGATAATGCGAAAGAGCGTTGGGGCGACAAGTTCTTTGGTATTTATCTTAGGGATGAACCGGGCGGACACCAAATTGACGGCCAAGACCCCATCAAAAATGCCTCTGACTATAGCGATGCAGCAAGCCGTTTCGTCGAAAATATAACCCTCTCCAACAGCATGATAGATACAAAAAACAAAATCATCCCAACCTTCACTTCGGACTATGCTCTTTACTGGTGGGATTACTTAGCTGGCTACGATACTGTTTTTGCGGAGTTAGGTTGGAAGCTAAATTCAACCCAGCAGATAGCGCTCTGTCGGGGAGCAGCAAACATGCAGGGCAAGGACTGGGGTGCAATAATCGTGTGGACCTACTACGAGCCTCCGTATTTGGGAAGCGCTCAAGAAGTCTATGATGACATGGTTTTGGCTTATAGTGCAGGAGCAAAATATGTTGTAGTGTTCAATTATCCTACTTTTCCTGAAGATAACCCGTATGGCATACTATCAGATGAACACTTTGAGGCTATGGAGAAGTTTTGGAGTTATGTTAAAGCCAATCAACGAGGGAACGGCGGTAGAGTCAACAGTGAGGTAGCTTTGGTTTTACCCCAAGATTACGGTTGGGGCATGAGACGCAACGAGCACATTACACAGGACAATATCTGGGGACTATGGACTGAGGATGAAAAAACACCCTTGATTTTGGACAACGCTAACAAACTGCTAAGCCGCTATGGCTTGAAATTAGACATAATCTATGAAGATGCAAGGTTCAACTACAGAGGAAACCACTCTCAGATTTACTTCTGGAATACAACCTATACGTGAAGAGCTATTAATGATTAACAAAGAAAACGCTGAAAGCCCCGGTTTTGGTGCTGCTATCGCATCGGCTTAGGCGACTGTTCTAAAAAGTAGATTTAAGTGCTGTTTCTAGCTTACAACAATTGGTTAGCTAAATGAGTCAGAAGCGTACGTTCATACTAGTCGGTGTTGGCGTAGTTTTTATTGTCTTAGCGTTAGCGATACTGCTAGCGGGCAACCAGCCAGCGGTATCCTCAACTCCCGAATTAAAAGGCGGCGTCTATCTGCATTTTCCAAGCAGCTATCAAGACGGCGCTCAAACCAAAGCTTACTTGGTTGACGCACAGCTTTATTATGGCGTTTATAACGAAAGCTTCTCACGTTCAGGCGCTACAGGTGACTATTCAGTAAACAAAGGCGACCCCTGCATCATCATCAACGGAACGATTCGAAACGACTATGACAAGGATTACTATTTTGGCATAACCGCAAACGTGTATAACTCCGCTGGAGACAAAATCGAACCAGTGCTTACTATCAACTCACCACATCCGGGCTTTGCTTTGACAAAAATCGATAAAGACTCAACAGGTACCTTTGAGCTACAAATAAAATATGAGGGCAAAGACATCGTTAACTATGACCTATTCATAGCGTTTGAACCATCCGAAGTTCCTCCACCATAAAGTTAGTCAACCAAGAAAAGTCTAGAACATGCGTCATACTGCCACGGTTTACTCTCTGAAGATAATTAGGATAGCCTATGGGTGAGACTGTTCCTACTCGACGGTTTAAAGCTAACTTATTTCTACCAACAATTTGAGTGTGTGTGGGTAGAAAAAACCGTTTTCACAGGCGCTCCTCACCCAAGCGTTCTATGCCCAAAACTGTATTTAAGAATTTAGAGATATAGGTTGAAGCTTATTTCTGCAATGCTGATTCTTAGTCAGGTTTGTATTGTCTTTTTTACACGATCATATATTTATCGTTCTTGCAAAATGGCTAGCGCTTCACCTGCGCTGTTATTGGTCATGATGGAATGCCTTACTTGAGTGTTTTTTGAAAACTAGCAGAGCTAATGCTGCAACGCTAACTGCAACTGTTATGGCTATGCCCATACTCATGTTGATTTCAGAGATGTTATCCTTTTGTTGATAAGAAGGATTTGCTGTCAAATCGCCATCTATAAAAACAGTATTTGGGTTAGTGCTGGGTCGGTTTTCTACTGAAGGGTTTGGCAGGAGCGACGAATCTTCATTACTAATTGTGAAGTATATTGTGCTGTTATCCAAGTATGTGATTGTTTGTTGGTCTGCTGTGATTAGTCTGTCTGCTGTTTGGTAATCAAATTCTTTAGTGTTTGGGTAATCATATTCAGCGTACACTGTTATGTTATGTGAGCCTTCGGATAAGTCTGTCAAAGTAACATAGCCCTCTATTAAGTATCTGGAAAGCATCGATGGGGCCGTCTTTGTGGTGCCATTTGCATAAGTAATTGTTCCATAATGTGGATCATAAGTTTCTGTTATTTGAATTGGCTCTTGTTGTATTCCATCTATGTTATAGCTCATCCAAATTCTTGTGTATCCCGGAAGCGCATTAGCTGTGACATTTAAAGTTAATGCTGTAGCACTATAGGTGGAATTCAAAGGAGAAATTATGGAAAATTTTGAAACACGGGGATAGGGGAACTCTTCAATCGCAGTAGCCTTTTCAACCTCAGCTACCGTTAAAACAACTAGTAAAGAAGCAGCGATTGCTATAAAGAGCGCTTTCATCATCATTCCTCAAATACTTGATTACCATAGCGGCTAATAACTCTCCCAGAGGAACACCATCGTTCTTAAAGCGGAACAGCCTCTTGAGTTCGACCAGATTTAGAAAAATTCGAGTTAAACAGCGCACTGTTCTAAACAGTAGATTTAAGTCCTAAATATACCAAAGAAGCACTATGAGGTTAGATGAATGAGCCATAAGCTTAAGCGTATGTTTGCTCCAGCCATTGTAGCACTGCTATTAACAGCTACCTTTTTGGTGATTTCTCCTGCATCAGGACAAATCAATCTGGCTAGTGCATCAAGCATTATACCCCAAGCAGACCAAGAATACGCTAACGGCACCCTCACTTCAGGGAATGCGCCGTTCAAAGTCGGGTATACATGGATAAACGTTTCAAACACCCAAGTCATCTACTACGCAGCCTACACCACGCCAGACTATCCCTTTCCAGTTCCAATCGCCAACATAATAGGCCAACACTTCACCCTAGATGACGGCACACAAGTTTTCATTGCTAGCGCTCTATCTGAGTTAGAGGTTTACCGTGACCTCAACGGCGACGGAATCCCACAGACCAACGCAGATTCAGGCGCGAACGAGGTTCTCTACTACATTTACTCTAACATGAGTCAAGGCTACAGCATGACACCAATCGAGAAAACAATAGTCGATTCTGTTCCACATTATCGGTGGAGTTTCACTTACCAAAACGCTTATGCGTACCTGCAGAACGCTCAGGCGCGAGTCGGCGTTGTTGCAAGGATGTTCTTTGAGCACTTAACCCTAAACTACGATTTCAGCGTAAAGGGAAACGTTTCGGATTTGAAGACAAGCTTTGACATAGGAAAAGTCACCAACCTCGAAGTTCTTGAGCCTTCGGAGTTTTCCTCTTTTGATGGCTTAAGCTTGGCTTTGCTCTATGCCACAGCTACCTACACCTCAAAGCCCTACTCAACTTCAGTGAATGGTCAGCCCTATGATTCTTCCACGGCGGCTTCAGCGGTAAGTGCAGATGTCGCCGAAGTCAAAGTGGACGATGTTAAAGCGTATGATTTTCTCTTCGGAGGAAACTACACGTTGTATAGAGACGGCAACACTGAGACGCATAGTGCAAGTGTAGAAACCTATGAAGCGCAAGCTCAAGCAGTCTCAGTTGCAGGGTTGCCGACGATTTATGGTCCAACAGTACGAAGCATCGGCTTCTTTACTGACTACTTACACCTGGCTGACCTTTTCGGCGGCTCATGGCCAAGCGTTAACTCTAACTATGAATCCTCATCGCTGATTTATCGAATCTGCTTCCCAGAATGGGATGGCAATCAAATAGAACACGACCCAACGTTCCTCGGCTACATATACAACAATCAACAAATCCCAGAAATACCCACAATAACACTAATCATAATCCCAATACTGATTGCTAGCTCATTGGCGATATTATTCCAAAGAAGACGTAAACTTACAAGTGCGCGTGACAGTTAAACCAGCGAAGTATGTTTGTTAAAGATGAAACGTGCATACGTAGTTGTCGGTATGTTGGTTGTCGCGATAGTCTCGATCAGTTTGGTTGCAGTCTACGTTCTGCCAGTTCAACAGCAAATGTCGGGAATTATTAATTCAGACTACGTGGAGTGGCGTCATTAACGTAGAGGCGAATGTTACTGTTAGTAACGGCACTACGCTTACAATTCAGCCTGGAACAATTGTTAATCTAGGGTCCTCCGCCATTCAAATCGATGGAGCATTGGTTGCCAGAGGTAATGACTTTCAAAAAATAGCTTTTAATGGCGGTCAATTGGTATTTACATCATCGAGCGTACCATGGGATGAGCAAAAAGGCTTAGGTTCTATCATAAGCAAGTGTCAGATCTCAACGAAAATTTTAGTGCACGAAGCGTCTCCAATAATTTATGCCAGCACTCTTAGCCGGTCGCAGTCAACTGAACTGACGTCGGATATTATTGTAATTTACGGTGGCTCACCTATTATAAGCAATAACCTGTTCGTTGGTAATGCCCACAGTGTGGCACGTGGCTGGAAAGGCGGAGCAGCAATTACATTTGTCGATGCTGCAAATGCGACTGTCACGGGAAACACCATTCAGAACTGCCTCATTGGAATAGGCATCTATAGTTCGAACAGCTCGGTCACTAGCAACCTAACCATTGAAGGCAATCTTATCTCCAAAAATATCCAGGGCGTATATTTTGGGTCCCCGATAAATTTAGTTGTCTTCGCGAACAATACGGTCGTCAATAACTTTGTGGCATTTTGGGTAACAGGCTTCTCAAATCAATCAATAGTGATAGGCAACAACTTATACGGGAACTCCAATAACACTGTCACTTTAAGGATGTCAAACTACCCTACAGACATGAACATTCCAAGCAACTGGTGGGGAACAACTGATACTGACGAAATAGCCAGGTCAATTTATGACTCAAGAATCGACCCAGGGTTGGGAACCGTCAACTTCACACCTATTATAGTATCCCAAAATCAAGATGCTCCAAAGGCATAGATGGCAAACATTTCTTCATTAAATCAATAAACCAGTTAAAAGCGAAATTAATCCTAAAAATATATTCATGCCCATAGTGTCGTATTTAGGATATCATAGTGTTTAGGCTCTCAAGCCCATTGAATTTTCGAAATTCGTTTCCAAGTATATAAAGCGAGGATTGCTACGATAGATACCAATGCAATTATGATTGCCAGATTCAATGCCAGCCAATAAAAAGAGGGGATGGATTGGAAATCAGCTACTCTTGTTATCCAGAACTTCTGGTCTGCGGATGCTTGAAATGACTGATTCCAGACCCCGACAAAAACATGGTCTCCATCAGTAGTTTGGATAATAGATGCTGGGTTGGTGTAACTGTTGCCCATATCAATACCAAGCTGCCCTTGTATGGTGCCCGAATTGTCTATTTGGGCAATCCATGTATATGTTCGGCTGTTTGCGTCAAACTCTCCGGATTTTGTATGCTTGGTAGCGGTTCCAATAAACATCAGATTCCCATCATTAGCCGGTGAAACTGAATGTATGGAGATTGGAAGTTTAGCATAGGTGTAGGTTTTGTTCCAAAGCATGTTGCCTTCGGTATCTGTCTTAACAATCCACCCATTTGGTGCGCTTCCTTGTGGCGATGCTGAACCAACAATAACATAACCGTCTTCTACTGCTAAGCCTGAAGAGGACCTTGCACTGTAATAGTCGCCAGTACCTCCATAGTTCTTGTACCATTGCATGTTACCATTCGTATCTACCTTAATCATTTTGTACATGGACGGGCTTGGTCCACGGCTTGTTTCTGAACCGACTATAATGTAGCCTTGGTCATCAGCTTGGAATATAGCTGAAGCGTAGCTTCCGGTCCTGAGTGTTTGATTCCATTCAAGGTTGCCTGAAGAATCTGTTTTAACAAGCCATAGACCTCCATTGCCTACATCAAATGTGTAGGACCCAACAAGAGCATAGCCGCCTTCACTTGTTTGCACTATTCCTTGAAGAGAGTAGCCATTGACATTAATTTCCAAATCACCAAGTGACTGCTTTGCTTGCACGTATGTCTTATTCCATATGATATTGCCTTGGGGATCAATTTTGATTAAACAGAACTGTTGAGTGGCAATACCAAATTGTGGGTCAGTATTGTCCGTTAGATAGATTGTCTTAACGGCGTGTGTACCAGCAAGCACATAATCTCCATCACTTGTTTGTACAGCCAGACTTAATCGAGTATTCGTGCCTTCAATAGAATAATCCTTGGCCCATATTATGTTGCCCTGAGAGTCAGTTTTAACAACCAGCGAAGTGTAATTAGTGAAAATAGGGCTCGAATCAAAGTCTATCGATGCATTTTGACCAATAGCCAGATAGCCTCCGTCTGAGGTTTGAATGACCGAGTTGCCGCTTATTCCAGGCAGATACTGCTGCCACTCAATCTGCAGTGTCTCGTTTGCTGTCTGAACTGCTGATACGGCAAATAAGCCAGCTATACCAATCAGTAGAACAAGAATAGCTGCGATAGCGGGTTTCTTTGGCATTTTTATTCTTGGTTTCACCCTGTTCTCAGGAGGATTCACTTTAGACGGTTGAATATCTTGGGCGGTTTTTTCTGGGAACTTGTCAAGTAACTGTAGCGCAAGTTGTCCGCGATCAGTTAGACGATAAAGGCCGTCATCTGTTTTCTCTACTAAGTCAGCAAATACCTTTAGGTGATAGTTGAATCTGCCCGTATTGGTTATTCTTGCCCGGTTCATAAGTTCAACGTAAGTTAATGGTCCATCTTCTAATTGGCGCAAAATATCGCGTCTTGTAGGATCCTTTAGTGTTTTATGTAGGAAAGAGTAATCGAGACCCATAGCCATCGGTTAAAGGAGAAAAGGAACGTTTGATTTAAATTTGTATGATTAATTTTCTTATCAGAATTTTATCATAAGTTGAGCAAATTTGAGAGTTCACCTATTCTCTTGATGGCAAGTCTATATTTCTTGTTTGCGATAATATCCTGTTTAGGCTCTCAAGCTATTAACGCTCAGTTCCGCTCATCCTTGACTAAAGTAAGCGGCTCTCAGGGTTTAATGTGCTCTGTCAGGGTTTTCTCAGTATAAATGGTCGAGGACCCGGTTACGCCTGTTTGTTGTATTGTGGTTTGTTGTGTTAGTTCTGATTTGATTACGCGACAGGTTCCAACTTCAAGATAGGTTCTGCCGTTTAGCTGCAAAATCGAATTGTCCAGCGTGCTTGCGCTTATTACTCCATTATCTGGGCTGATATGCATTGTGAGGTCTTTGCTTGATAGTTCCACCACGAAGACCTGGTAGGTTCCCGCTGGAACTGTTATTTCTTGGATGCTTGAGAATTTGAGGGTTATTTCTCCTGTTAAGCCGAGGCTGACGTTGCCTGTGCTTACTGGAATCTGCCAAGATTCGCCGACCTTAACCTGAGATTTAGTCAAATATGCCTCGATGGTTGGATTGCTGCTGGCGTTTAGGAAGAATGCTGGTGACCCTGCTGGCAGAAGGTTGTTGTAGTATTGTGTTTTAGTGGTTGTATTGGTTGTTATGGGTATGGAAAGAGGTTTACCGTTTAGCTCTGAAGTTATTGTTAGTTTGATTGTATAGGCTTCATCGTTAAAACTTAAGATTTCGTGGACACCCGTTGAGTTATAGGTCTGTGTTAGTGGGGTTGTTTCTACGTTAATGGATGTATTGCTCATTTGGTTGGTAACCGTGTTTGTGGTTGCGTAAGTCATTTTCTCTCCAACTGTGTAGTTTAAGCCCAGTTCTATGGACGAGCCTAAGGCTTGAGGAACAAACAAAGCAGAAGCAACAATTATCACTGCTATGATTCCACCTAAAGCGTAGAGTCTCCTTCGGCTTTTACCTGGAATCGAAAGGGTAGATTGGCTGGGCTTATCGAAGGGTTCAGGTTGAGGGTTATTTGCTGTGCTAAACATTATCTTCATCCTCAGTTTTTTTATTGGCATTAACCAAATTTAAGTTCTTTTGACTAAAAAAATAGTCAATAAAGCCTAAATGAAGGCAGCACACATTTTAACACTATGAGTTCGGGAATAGCTTCGCTTCACAAGGTACTAAAGGATGATACAAGACAAAAAATCATCCTGTTATTAAACGAGAAAGGAAGCTTGGGCTATACTGAACTGTTGGATGCCACTGAAACAGGAAGTACTGGATTACTAAACTACCACCTGAAAGTTCTCGGCGACCTTTTAATCAAAGATGAGTCAGGGCAATATGTGCTCACAGAAAAGGGCAAGCTTGCATCACGGCTGTTATTAGAATTTCCCGTTGAGAACAAACTTGGAAAAAAACCTTTATGGTGGCGAAAGTTTTGGATTGCTAATGGTATTTTAGCAATAGCCATATTTGTCGTTCAGGTTGCAAGTTATCTTTTAGGCTATACAGACCTCACAGGTTTGTATCATGGTTTGCTTTGGATTTTTGGGGCGTTAGGACTTGCTTACATGATTATTCATATGGTTAAGAATGTTCTTTCCGAAGAGGGTCGATTAAAGTTAAGAAGGGTATTGATTTTTGTTTTTGGAACCTTAAGTGTGGGGGGTTTTCTTTGGATTGCTATTATGGGCTTTTTAAATTTAAGCGGAATTAGAGGTTCCTTTAACGAGGTAATGGGCTTTCCCTTTGCCGTAGCACTCCTTTTGGCATGTTACCTATTGGGTTGGTTTATAGGTGGTTGGATAAACAAAAGGGCAAGCAAGAATAAAAACCACTGACTATTAACTAAAAATATTCGTTGAACATAAGTGCGCCTCCTGTGACTCCAGTTACCGAACCCACTTATGCATGTATATCCTGTTTGTGATATTATCGTGTTTAGGCTCTCAAGCCATTAAAGTTGAGGTTGAGGGCTTTTTTGAGTATGTAACGCTCTTGCCTTGTTTTAGTTCTTATCGGCCTGCGCGTCCCTTAAAAAAGCAGACAGCGTAATTTACCGCAGAAACGACAAAAGCAGCAACAATAAAGATAAACCCATAAGTGGCCCAACTGAAATTCAAGGCTTCGTTTGGATTGAGGTAAACGACAAACAAGGAAAAGCCAATTAGAACTATGATCATAAGTACGTTAAACAACTTTGCGTACTTACAGCGAAACCCCTTATCGGTCATTTGAAGTCACCTAGTTATCATAGGAAGAAGGTAATCACTCTAATTAATAATCTGGATGTTGGCAGCGCTTGCAAGCTCAACGAAATTTTAGTTCTACCGTTAGAGCATCATAATTTTTTGCTTATATGTTAAGTCTTTTATGCGGTTTTTTCCGTAACTTCAAGTCTAAAGATTACGGTTGAGGTTTAGTTGCTTTGGCTATTGTGACTGCCGAGGACGTTCGGGATGTACTTAACGTTAACGAATCAGACATCCCAGACGACAAAGTGCTCAAAATGATTAAGCGAGCCGAAGTGACTTTAGAGCTTGAACTAAGCAAAGAACTTGACTATGCCAACTGTACGGACGCTCAGAAAGAAGCCATCATCGACCTAGCCGCCATCTATGCGCTTTGCTTTTTGACTGGCGGGTCTGCTGTCGGCTTAAACTTCAGCGTAGGCGACCTCGATGCCAGCGTATCTTCTAGACTGCCAAGCCTCGATGTGCTTCAGGGCGAATTCGCCCGCCTACTAGACAAGCTCAAGACGCCCTATATTGGGAGGGCATAGCCATGGGCACGGTTCCCGATGCCTACTTCCAGTTTGTGATGCATTACGCGCCCTACTACTACGTTGTTCCCACAAACTTGGCTGCGGATGCGACTGCCGGACAAAGAAACGTCATTGTTGCGGAGGGCTCAGAGTTTCAAGCGGATTTTCCTGTTGAAATCAAGGATTCCGCTCACAGCGAATGGGGCGAAGTCGAAAGCGTCTTAGGTAACGTTGTGACTCTCAAGAGTAATCTAGCCAATGGCTATTTTGTTTCAAAGGCTGGGTTGATGGAGGGTCCTGACCCTGCGTTTGGTCGCGGCACTTTTGCGGCTGCTTTCGCTATCGAGTTTCTCTGTGAAGCCTACTCGGCAACTCAATTTTCCGCAGTGCAAGCGGTTATTCTCGCCAAGATTGTTAGTCTCTCAGATTGGCTACTGACTCAGCAGTGTACCGATCCAGCGCGAGCGGCGTATGGCGGCTTCAAAAGCGGAGAATCTGCGACTGACTATTGGAGTATTGACGCTGGCAGAGCTATCCCTGCATTGCTGAAGGCTTACGCCCTGACATCGACTGCATCCTATTTGAACGCGGCTAAGCTGGCAGGCTATCCTTTCCTGTACAATATGCAAAGCCAACCCGTCATCCTAGGCATACATGATTGCTACTATGGGGGATTTGCTCAATCCGTTAACATAAGTGATGGCTGGGAGCATTCGATGCATGTCGAGACTCTTTACTGCCTCATAGGCTTAAAGATGCTCGCCGACACCTACGACACCGCCAACGCCCCAACCTACAATACGATGATGGATGACGCTGTTGCTTTTCTGCGGGATGGGTTGGAGTCTCTGTGGCTCTATTTCTATCCGCTACCCTCTGGAGACGACGCTTGGCATCGGGTCGGCTTGAATAACACCGAGGTTTATGATGACCCAATAAGCTTCGCCCTGCTCGGTTTGTACGCTTATGAGGGATGGACGGCTAGTTGTCAACGCGTCTATAACTCTGTGCAAAGCATCAAGGCAAGCGGCCAATACCCCGCATATGTTCCTGACGTCTGCTGGCCCGGCTACATAGACGTAATTTCACGTTTTCCCACCTGCTCCTATTATGACGGCGTTACGATTGGGATTCTTTGGAAAATCCGCAAGGAACGCGACCCGCCAGCCTTCAAGTTAGCTCATGATATCGCCGAAAAATACGCCAATGAATTCCAAGATTGGGGACCCTTATTTACCGATTACAGTCCAATCACGCCTGCCAAAGCAATGGCGAACGTTTCTTGGATTGCTCGGATGTTTCTAAACTATAAGGAACCCGCAACTCAGTTTACGAAGGTTCTCAAAAGCAAGGGCGAAGCGGTCCTGCTTTATCCTGTACGACAAGCAGTCCAGACCGTCACTTACGGCGACTCTTTTGAGTTGTTAGCCGTGGTTTCTTCTTTTAATGCTGAACAGATCCTCATAGAACCCGGGTACTATCTAAACGACTATTTGGCGTTCTACACGTTTCTGCCAGTGCGCAGTCACGACAAGATTAGGCGTCAGGGCGAGGATTACGAGGTCCAGACTGTAACGCCGTTCACTTTGGGCAATCAGCGTCTCTATTTCAAGAGTCAAGCCAGGAGGTTGCTTACAAGTTGAGCGAGCTAGAGAACGCCGTCGATACTGTGCTGCGTCTGATTAATTCCCGAATTAGGGTAACCAAAGACAACAGCGACGCCGCTAAACTATTGGCTACAGAGGCAGCCTTTGACCGCGAGCTACTTCTAAAAGAGTATGACGCCCAAATCACCCTTCAAATTGACCCTGTCTTGGGTATTCAAGATCAAAAGTTGAATATGTCCGGTAGTCTGAGGCGCCAAGTGCATTTCCTAAGGTGCACGGTTCATACAATCGATAAGGTTACTCCTGGAGCTGATGCAGGCAGAGTCATGCGGAACAAGGTTGCTGAGCAGATTAAGGCGATTGTCCGCGAGAATCGAACCTTGCCCTATCAGACGGTCTATAACTTTGCTGGGATTGGCTATCCCGAGGGCGACCCTCATAAGGCATATGCTATAGGTGCATCCACGGAGTTGGCGCCGTCTAGCAGTTCTTGGGCTGAGCTTTCCGCCGTTGAGTATCAGGGCATTTGGTACAGTGCCGATGTCCGCTACTCTAAGAGTGTAGTTGCCAACAATCAGTACGGCTTGATGTTGTATAGGTTCAAGGTTGGGCCAAGAGAGCAATGCGTCAAGTCTTTAGTGCTAAGTTTCGAAGGCTATGGCACTGCGCCTGGTGGCAATGGCGTAACAGTCAAGGTTTGGAATCATGTCACGGGGGCTTGGCAGTATCCACAGTACGGAACCGCAGGAACGGATGAAACCCTAACAATAACGATTTCGGCGAATTGGATAGATTTTATCGATGCAGACGGCTACGTTTGGATGATTGCCAAAACCACAAACCCCAGCAATGGCGTAACACCCGCCGTGCTCTACTGCGACTGCGTGCAACTAACCGTCCAAGTTCGGGGGATCACTAACTGTGACGTCCTAAGCTACAAGCCCACGGACATCGTGGATGTTAAGCCGTTTCTCTTCAAGACTGAGTTTGTTTTGAAGGGCTGGGCATTCGAGAACATAACTTTAGGCTAACGGAGTATGGAAAAGAATGGTTGAAACCTATAGCGCAGACCAAGAGCGCATCTACTACATTTCCGAGACGGTAAAAGGCACAACACCAGCCAACCCAGCAATGCTAGGCGTTCCTCATGAATCAATCAATCCAGGCTTTAACCCAGGTAATCTGCTATTGCGAAGCGGCGGAAGCTATGACCTTTTCGCAATCAAAAAAGGCACCCGCGTGCCCACTCTCAAAGTTTCCTATGTCGTGCCCTCAGCTGCTCCAATTGACCTTCTGCAATACGCTAAGATTGACATAGACAAGACCTTGAGCGTTCAAGCCATCTACTATAAAGGCTCATGGGCTTCAGCAACAGACATCCTCTCGCTACTATACAACTACATGCGCATTGGCAAGGCAAGCGTTAGCTGCGAAATTGATGATGTCCTAAAAGCCAGTCTTGAAATGGTAGGGCAAAACATCACCACTGGCACGGCAAAAATCAGCGGCGCAACCTACACGGATTATGCGGGAGCGGTCGCCTTTAACGAAACGGATGTCACCATTGGGGGAGCTGCAAACGATCGAGTTGTAGGCTGGAAATTCGACATAAACAACAACCCCAAGCAAGTGCCCGTTATTCGCAGCACCAACGGTTACCTAGCTAAGTACATTCCTTTTGGCAATCGACAACTATCTGGTGAAGTCCGCTTTGAGTTTGAAAGCAAAACAGAGATGGATAATGCCCTAGCTGATACAGAGTTTAACATTCGATTCGGGCTTGGCGGCACAGCTTATGCGCAGATGGAAGCTGCCAAATGGAGCAACATAACCAGCGAAAAATGGCTTGATGACCTAATCGCTGTAAGAGCACAGTTTGACGCAAAAGGACCGCTTAGCATAGCGGCAAGTTGAGGCAAGTAAATGGAAGAAGTGAAAGTAGAAGACTGGCTTAAAATTTGGGAAAAAATAGGCGTTCGTCTCCTTCAGCTTCCGAAGTGGATGCAAAAAATCCTACTTGACGACATCAACACAGCGATTAACAACAGACTCACAGTAATGGAAGTAATCGAAAATGTACACAGAAAGACTCAAGATTGATAGCCGCTTCGGCGAGCAATTTGTAGGCGACTATGAATTCCGCCAAATCACCCAGGGCGAATACGAGCGAGTGCTCATAAGCTACATGGATGCAGCAGGCAAAGTTCCCAAACAAGACATCCTCAAAGTCAACCGGGAATGCCTCTGGATGGCACTTGTCAACCAACCCGCCTCCAAACCCCTTAACAAAGACCTCATAGTTCAAGGGCGCCTCCCCTATGGCCTTAGTCTAAAATTGCAGGAAATCTACGACACAGTAAACGGTATCGACATTGAAGAGCAGCGTTTTTTGTCATCTCCATCCGCCGAAAGCAACCCGACCCCAGACTCACCAAGTTCGTCTTATGCGAGCGATTCGGATGGACAGAACAAGAATACAACGCCACTAGCAGACAGACAATAGCCGAGTTTTCGCTAATCCTGCGTACTTTAGATGAGATGGCAGAGGACGAATCAAGAAAAGCTGAACAGGAAAAAAGGAAATGGCAGTCGAAGTAACGTTTGACGTTCAAGGCGTCGATGAATTCATCCAAGCGATGCAACGCTTAGACGCCGCTCTGCAGGAGCAGGTTCGTAAATGGCTTTATGATTGGTCTCAGCGGGTAGCGGAACAAGCAAGCCGAAACGCTCCAGTACGCACAGGTTACCTCCAAAGCACTATCTATGCTATGGTTCAAGAGTGGGTCGCAGAAATTGGGGCAAAAGCCGCCTACAGCTACTTTGTAGAGTTCGGAACCCGCTATATGGCAGCCCACCCGTTCCTTTACCCTGCAGTGCAGCAGTTTCTTCCCGAGTTAGAGACTAACATTATTGGCGCTATTGAACAGGCAAAATCGGAGGCTGGCTTGTGAGTTTTAGAGAAATTACAATGTCTATTCGGGCAATCAACCGAGCAAGTAGCGAGTTTAATCGTATTCAAACAGACGCCGAGCTTATGACGGCACGAATCAAAAGTTTTGGAGCTGCCCTCGCTGGCATAGGAGCCGCAGGTACAGCTATCGGGTATATGGCAAACCAATTTGGCGTCTTAAACGATCAACAGACTAAAGTCTTCACAGGCACCATGATGCTTGTCTCAGTCATGGGCATGTTTCTGCGCACAAGCACCGGATTAGCCGTAGCTCAAAAAGTCTATGCCGCCGCATGTGCTTTTGCAACAGCCGTCCAAAACGCCCTAAACATCAGCTACGCAACCTTCCTGGCATTAACTGGAGTTGGTATCGCTGTGATTGCTGCCGCAGCAGTGGCTATGTACGCCTTCGCCAACAGTATGAATACAGCAACGGCAAGCGTCCAAAACTTCAATGCAACCGCCTCCGAGACACCGACCAGAGTTAAAGGCATTATTCGTGGAGGAGACGCAGAGCTGGCAAGGCGAGGGATCGAGTAAATGTCCACTGCCACTCCAAGTATTGCCCTCGTTTTTGGTGCGGTAACTCCTCCGCAAGCCGATGTCGTTGAGCTTCTGGTTCATTTAGGCTGCAGCAAAGAAGTCAGCAGCTACGACATCACCTTGCACAACCATAACGGCAAATACAGCCCAAGCGGAGCAACCCCCATAACCGTGGGCATGGATGGCTCAATCAGCTTAGGGCGCACGCCAAACTGTCCCCTGCTTTTAACCTTGCGAGCTGAAAAAGTCCATTATCAAAGCTCACCTACCGAAAGCTACTTGACGGTTTCGGGTCGTTGCTGGGGTGAGCGGCTATTTCGCAGGACAGTCAGCGCAGACTATACAGGGCTCAAAGGCGAAGAGATAGTTAAGGACCTGATGGATTACTATGCAGGCCTTAGCCACAACAGAAGCAGCGTTGAGCTTGTCGAAAACACGGACACAACCTATACTGAATTAGAGTATGAGGACTCGCCCGTCTGGGACATCCTCAAGTATGTTGCTGAATCCGCCGACAAAGCAGGCAATATAGGCTTTGATTTTCGCGTGGCACCGGACGGCAAATTTGAGTTCTTCCCCAAACTCTCAAAAACCAATTCTACAATCATAACCGAAAACATCGACACAACAGCCGAGTATGAAAAAGACATCACTCGAATTAGAAACAAAGTAACCGTTTACGGCTTAGCAGACAAAAGCAGGCCAGCGGACAAAGTCTCTTGGACTCGCAGCCTCACACCTACAGACGGCACATGGACAGCCAGCGCCGGGGGAGTAAGCGTTGACGCTACAGGTGCCCCCGATGGCAGCGCCTGCATCAAACTCTATGCACCCAGCAACTACTATGGCAGCGCCAACTTTACACTAAACATTGGCAGACTGCTAAACTGTGAACAATATCCCATCTTAGCGTTGATGCTGAAAGCTGAAGCTGCCTTCGGTGGAACGGGCAACATAATGCTCTATGATAACACTTACAAGGCAGCCCAAAAAGAAATTTCGCTTTCTCCTGATGCCGCTTGGCACGCCATTGAAACCGGTGTCGGCTCGTCTTATGCTAAGCAGTGGAATTATGTGGAAGACGGCTTTGACTGGACACAAATCCTCTGTGTGCGCATAACCCTTTGGTACCCTAACGTTGGAACGGGTAGCTTCTGGATTCATCAACTCTACATTGGCGGACGCCGATACTCCGGACTTGTTGAAGATGCAGCAAGCCAGGCAGCTTATGGTTTACGGGAATACGTTGAGGTTGATGAAGAACTTTGGAGTGACGGGGAATGCAACAGACGAGCCGCCGCACTTTTGGCGTATCTAAAAGACCCAGCCGAAAACCTACACATAGTTAGCACTGTCTTGGATTATGGGACGTCGCCAATTAAGGCAGGCGACAAAGTACATGCAGAGCTCCCAACCGAAGGCGTCAACAGCGACTTTAGGGCTGATAGCGTTGAGTACCGAGTGCCAAAAGAGGACCCGACAAAGCTCGAAATAACTTTGGAACTGGGGAAGGAACCGCCGCACCTAGCCGATTACCTCTATGGCCTGCGAAGCCACACGCCCAACGTTGAGAAACTCAGCAGAACAAAACTTGGCAAACGAGGCGTCCCCGTATCTTCTGGCGGAGGAGGCGGAGGCAGTGGCGGCAGCTACTTTAACAGCAACGTGGAAATCGACAAAGCATCACCCTGTCTAAATCTGATGACCACTAGAACGCTTAAGGCAGCGTTGGGACATGACGGCGCCAACACTCTTCTGGTCACTTACGCAGGAGACCTAATCGCATACTCAGCCAATCACCTAATCCGCCCCATTACCGACGGCAGTGACGACTTAGGCAACGGCACGTTTCGCTGGGGTTCCCTCTACCTCAAAAACAAACTGTATGTTGCAGGCTGGGAAGTTGTAACAGACACTGGCAGAGTTAACATGTCTTCGATGCCTCGTGATGCCTCAGGTTATGTTTTGGAAGCTCAAGGAGCTGGCTTCTACCCGATGTATGTTAATCCCAATGGGCGCTATGTCCCAGCAGTACACACTCACCAAAGTCTCGTTCGCGGAACCCGTTATGTAGAGCTGGACGAAAACTATGCAGTCGCCAACTTCTACGACGGCGTCAACCTCAAAGGCGCAATCGGACACGATGGAGCAAATTACTTCGTAGTTGCCTACGCAGGCGACCTCATTATTTACTCGCAGACTGGCCTTATTCGTCCCCAAACTGACGGCGGCGAAGATCTAGGAACCACAAGTTCCGCTAAACGGTTTGGCTCTCTACACCTGAAAAATGACCTTTGGATTGCAGGCGTCCAAACAGTAGACACAAGCGGCAGAGTTACCATGGGTGGAATGCCAAGAGACACCGCGGGATTGATTCTTGAAGCCCAGGGTGCCGGTTTCTATCCAATGTACGTCAACCCCAACGGTAGGTATGCTCCTGCATCACACGAGAACGGGCATGGCAATTTGTATCCCGCAGGAGGGTCTGGCACAGGTTCGTGTGGCAGTACTAGTAACTATTGGGCCTGCGTTGCAGGCGACAGCGTATGGTACAATGCGCTGGGACACATGGACTACATGGATGACCTATCCATAATCAAGGGTATTAGGATCAGCGAGAAGGTCGATAAACTCGGCGTTCCTCTGATTGATAACAAGAGTCTCCCTGAATCTATGCGCTCAAAAGAAGGGTTGGTTCATGGTGGGCACCTTTTGGGTTTAGCTCTTGGTGCAATCAAGCAACTAAACGCAAAAGTTGACGCTTTAGAGAAAGAAATAGAGCGAATGCGATCGTCTAAGATTTTTCAATAACCCTTGCATTCAACTTATCGATTAACAGATATAGGGATAGAGTAAAAAATGGTACAGGTGTAAGATTAAAGAGACTGAATTCATGTTCAAACGTGAAGAGCAATTTTCTAAACTTCATCCAATAACCTCGCAGGTGGAAGACAATGAAATCTTCCTCCATGGTACTAGCTCAAAGAGGTTCCTGTCTATTCAGTCATCAGGTTTCCTAAAGCGCAGCTTATCAGATTCAGAGAACTATTCTGTATCTCAAGCAGGGACTATATGTTTTGAACGGTATATTGAAAGTTGTAAAAATATCATCCAGCAAAACATGATGCGATTCTGTAAGGCTGCCTGTAACAATAAGAACGATAGGAGCACTGAAGGGGTAATCCTAAAAATAACGGGGAAAAACTTGAAAGAGCTAGGTTGCCCGATCTATGCCGATTGGAATTATGGTTTTCATTATAAGCGTGATTCTCAGTGGCTACCTGTTGATGTTGATTATAGCGGCTTAGGGGTTACGGCAATAATTATCACAGACTGCGATATTCCAATCGATTACCTAGAGGTAGTAAAGAAGATACCGATAAATCTTGAAAATAAAAACAGCGCAGGAAAATAGGTCAAGTTCAAAGCTGGAACTTGACTCGTTGAATGTTTCTTGGTATTCTGATTCTTCAAATTAGCGCTTGGTAGCTTTGAGTTTTTCCAGAAATCCAAACATTGACAGTGTTTTCTTTACACTACACTCTAGTTACCAATACTTCCATCGCGCCTGCAACGATTATCAGTATTACCCCTAAAACAGTAAGCGGCATGTTTACAGATGCTCCATTAATCGCAGGGGCTATACCTCCGAATACAAACATGATGGCACCGATTATGCCTATAATCAGTCCAACCGCTAATACAACGCCCTCTCCACCCATTATTTCACCTCCATTTTTATGGTCCAAGTTATCTGCGTTAATCCTGGCGACAAAAATCAGTCTGCCTCATTTTTTGTTTTGTCCAGTGCTTCTTTCATGGCTTCTATGGCTCTTTTTGCTAATTCATGAGCCGTTTTGTCGCCCTCTAAGAGCCAGTCATGTATGAGTTCCTCGGAAAGTTGAGGCAGCATCAGTTTGACGGCTTCTTCCTTTTCAGGAGTAGGTCCTCCGAAGACATTGTACAGCGGCAGTTGTGTTACGAGAATTTTCGTCGTGTAGTTATTTGTAAATTCGACCGCCTCTGTTTGCAGGCTCTTAAGATGCCGCTTTATGAATTGAGGATACCCTCGTCCTTTTTCTTGTGTAGTTCCTTCTTTTTTTGCGTACACATATTCAGTAATAGGTCGCAAATCACCGGCAATTCTGCGGCTGGCATATAGTTGTTGGCACAACTGTTCAACTTCATGCGTTTTTGAACCTAAGTAAAGCCTTGCGCGTGTTTGAAGAACCTTCATAACGCTTCTCTGTTCAAAAACTATTAGCCCATGCGCAGTTTCAAAAGACGATTCATTCCTTGCAACGCTCCACTTAATTGAATCCATGATTTCTCTGTGCTCATATCCTTCTTCATCAAGGTACCATTCGGGCTGAGTAATTATCACTGCAAATTTCTTTCGCTGGAAGTCGTCCCCAAGTTCTCGTTCATCGTTGGTTTTAGCACCGTAAGACGACAAAACGGCAAACGTCTTCATTATGTATTCTTTCAGTGTGTTACTTTGCCAATCCGACCCGTCAGTAACTTGTGGCGGCAGCGCTTGCAACATTGCAGAATAGGCGGATATTAATTCCTTTTCAGTTAGGCCATCACCATCTACCCCTGCCCTAGAACCCAAATAGTATGATGGAAGTTCCATTATGAGCTCACGCACGATTTCTGGAGGCAACCGCCCCTTGCTACCTTTAGTCTTTGCTACTGTTGCCAACTTTTCTAGTGCCGTAAAAAGTTCAGCGATCCTTATCCCAATAATTTCCATCGCTGCCTTAACATAATTATATTCCATCGCTTTTTCTGGAAAGCCCAGCATGTGCATCTCAGCTTTAGTCCAAAAAGAACCTCCCATTCTGTACGACGCCATTTCTTCAGATTTTCTAATTTTCCCAAGCTGCTCAAACAACTGGAATGTTTCAGGTCCGACCTTTGGTTTATACTCTCCAGGCGAGCATTTCTCAAGGGCATCCATGTCTATGAGTTGTTTAAGCAATCGATTAGTTTTGTAATGATATTTCTCGTTCTGAACAATTCCTTTTTGCACAAGGGCTTTGTGAATTTTTGCAAAGCCTAATTTCTCACTTCTATCTTGCCAGATGCTTAGAATGGCATCTATAGCTTCTTGGGTAACTCTTTCCGTTTTGTCTTGTTGTGGTCTACCTCGCTTGGACATTCCAATTCCTCAAATGATACTACAACCCATCCCCCTATAAGAGTATCTAAATGCTACCTTTTGTAGGCTACACTTTGTAGCATTAATTTTCCATCCATCCACTTTCACTGACCCCTCCCCTGCTACAAAATGTCGTTTCAACAATAGCTTAAAAGGAATAGTGGACGCAACTCTGGTTGCCAAGCAAGGAAGGAAAAAAATGGAGAAAATGGGGTTAACTGGGGTAAACAAGTATGGTATCGCTGATTCTTAGGAGGACCGTTAGACGTCCGCTTAAAATCGAGGGCGAAGACTCTGGCAAACCATATAGTCAAGAGGAAGACGTGGAATTTGTTTTCCCCAAAGAATACAATAAAATGCTCAGGCCTATTTTTTATAAGGACTTTGATTTTGAAGCGAGGGAAGAAAATGGGAGTTTAACTTTTATACTGACGCCGGTAAAATGCAGTGCAGATGAATCGTTAGTGCCAGACGAGGCGGCGAAGGGTCCAAGCCTCGAGGAGCCATAGAAGCTTGGTAAAAATCCGTAAACGCACCTTAAGACAAAGCTACAAGAGAGTTAAAGGACGGTATAAGTATCCTAGATACGCTTTGGAATTCCCTACAAAGCTTAATGATAAAATTGAACCTCTAATGACTAAAAGCTTTGAGGTAAGCATAAGCAGTAGGGATGAGCCTAAACAAGAGGTTATTACCATTTCATTGGTTAGGAAGAAAATAGTTGCTGAAGAAGCACGCAACAAGAAGCTTCTCTAATTATGGGAAAATCGCCCGCCGCAATGTCTTTTTTCAGCGGTTGTTTACCCTTCTACATGTCGAAAAACCCTCGGTAAAAAGTTTCTACATGTCGAAATTTACCACTTAGACGCCCGTAAAACTGCCTTGCAGACGCTTAAGCTATCTCAGGTTTTAACAGGAAAGTGCTAGTTTCGGCAACATGCCCTCTATTGCTGCATTTTTCCCATGCTTTTTCTACATGTAGAAATTTTTTGCCTAAGACAAAAGGGCTAGAAACCTGCGGGTTAATGTGATAAGCGACTTCTAGGCAAATCCAAACATTGCGGTCTATCCTTGCTTGGCAAAAAAAGGTCTATGACTGCAAGCAACAGCGAAGGCACCGAGCTTGCGGTGTTCAAAGGTATAAAGGCTGACTTAACCCAGGCTATACTCCGCATCCTATCCGAGGAAGTGCTCATAAAATATGACGTCCACCAGATCCTCAAGAAACAAGGCTTCTCAGATACTCGTTATGGCACCGTCAAAAAACGGATGACCGCGCTAGAGGAGGGTGGTTACCTCGAACAGGCAGGCGTAAGAAAAACTCAGCCCGGTAACGAGGGCAAACTATACAAAACAACCTTCAAAGGACTTGCTGCAATGAAACTAAACGTAACAAACCTTGACAACTTGTTCGTGCATATGGATGAAGATTCAGCTTTAGAACTGCTTGCAGCTTTAGCACGAGTAGAAGAAAAATAGGCTCCGTAGAGAGGACTTTTAGAAATACTATTTTGTAAAAGGCGTTTTGTAAAATACTATTTCTTGTCAACTGCAGAATTCCTTTATTTTTTCTGGGCGACATAGTCTTAGGTGTAATAAATGGTTAACTTGATTGAGGACTGGGAGGTCCTCGAAGAATACGCTGGCGAAAAACTGGGCTTCTACCAGATTCTCGCCATCGACGGATCCGTTGAGATCCGTGTCATGACCGGAAGAATTGGTTTCAAAAAAGAGTTCAAAGATAGCAACGACAAACTGCTCAACCAAATCCTTGATTACTGCAGGAAACGCCGCTTCATACAGATCAGTGACCACCTCAAAGACGAGGACTTTTTCAAATAAGGAGAAATAGGTCATGGACAAGCAAGTTGAATTTCTTGTGAAACTAAGAGACGCCAGCCTGATGCTTGCCGACGCAGCAAACCAATACATAGACGAACTAGCTCCAGCAGGATGCAAGCAGGAAGAAGCCAAACAAACCCTTGTAATCCAAGAGTCAAACTTTAACCTCTTAAAATTTGAGGTCCAGCAAAGCGCCAAACTAGGCGAATACGAAATCGCCAATAAGCAGAGCAATCCAGCTGACAAGTGGAGTAGCGTCTATAATATTCTGAAAGGTGGCAACGCAACCATCAAAGACCGTTACCATTGTGATGGCTACCAGTACAGCTACTGGCTCTATGGTGAAGACAAAATCTACCGCCAAAAACTCAAACCCAAAACCCAGAGCTAACATCAACAAACCGGGGGCTTTTCATGAGTCAAGTCAACCTACTAAAGGAACTCTTCGTCAACCGGACAGATTGCTACTGCATCCAGCTAAAACAAGGATACTCCAAAATAGCTGAGCCACTAACCGACGAAACGCTGCTTAAGCACCTGTCCGGCGAAATAACAGTGGGATCCTACCAGCTTGACAGTTGCAGCTATGTAAAGTGGCTATGCTTTGACTTTGACCCCGAAAAGCTACCTGACCCTAAAGAAGCAGCCAAACAAGTCTTAACTGTTCTTCTAAAAAAGGAAAAGGAAGAAGACGGCACTGAGAGACCAAGAGTGTGGCCAAACTGCATCGTTTTAGAAGCGTCCCGTTTCCCAGACCCCTCATATCACATATGGGTTCTCTTCCTCCTCCCGGTCAAAGCCAAAGTGGCAAGATGGCTAGGGCTTCGGGTTCTGGAAATGGCAAACTTGAATCCTAAGCAGATGGAAGTTTTCCCGAAACAGAATGAGATCACCCCCGAAAAGCCCTATGGAAACTTTGTTAAACTGCCCCTTGGCAAACACCAGGTCGAAGGCAAATGGAGCAGAATACTTGACGTTGAAACCTTCGAGCCGTTGCCCAGCGAGGAACTAGACACTAAGCATGGTTTAAGCTTCAGCGAGCAAGACTTGGAAACACTAGAAACCATGGAAACCAAGCGAAACATTCAGGTGATGTTTGAAGTCCCACAAACCGTCAAGAAGCTCAGCGACAAAGATGAAGAGAAAACTGTTCAGTTTTTAACTCATTACTGGCTGCCAGGCTTCAGAAATGACCTCACGTTGAGTTTCTGCGGCATGTGCATCAAACAAGGCATAAGCTGCGAGTCAGTAAAACGAGTAATCGAAGAAGTGTGCAAAAGAACGGGCACCTCTTCGCTGGACACATCGGAGTTTCTTGGCAAAGTAGACTACCAGTTTACCCACCGCACCAACATCGGAAACCTGAAAGGCACCTCAGGAATCCGAGAAGTCGTAGACGCCATCCGCAGCAGCAGAAAAACCGTTCAGGAGATGCGACCCCAATGATAAGCGGCAAACTAAACAAGATAGAGAAAGAGGTTGAAGAAAAAGACGTCTATATCCCAAGGCCGACAGTCATCACACCCGAGTTCATAGCGGAGCAAATTTGGAACCGAAGAGATCCACCGCAATATCTTGTCTACCGCTTTAATGACGATAGATTTGAAACGTTATGGGAAATTTCTCTCGGTGAAACTAACGCCAAAGGACAAAACATCATATACATTCCCGTCTTCAACGACTCCCTCAAAAAAGGTCTAGTAATCGTTCCAACGGGTTATACTGAGACATCCTTCACGGAAATCTTCAAGGAAATAGACGAATTTGCCCTTCTAAGCTATGACCCATGTGGACAAGACGCGCTCGTTAAGCTGCTATCTAGGATTTGCGTTGGATCGTGGTTTCTTGACCGCTTTGTTGCCGACCCAGTCTATGACATAGCTGGCAGCGGAAAATTCGCGCCCATAATCCCAATTCGTGGCCCAAGCCAGAGTGGAAAAAACCGATTAGCCTTCGTCCTCCGACTGCTAAGCTACAAACCCTACTTTGAAATGTCTACCTACAGAATCCCGAGCCTCTACCGACCAATGGACCTCTGGCAAGGCACCCTGGTACTCGACGAGGCAGATTTCGCCAATACCAACGAGAAAAGTGAATTGGTACATTTCCTCAACTGCCGAGCAACAGGAACCCCGCTAAGCAGACAAAACCCAACCAACGCCAATATCACTGATACATTCAGCAACTTTGGCTTAACCATCTTGACGCAACGTAAACCCTTCGACGACAACGCAACTGAAAGCCGAGCCCTACCCTTCTACAGCGAAAC
>JAEAME010000456.1_pt1 | contig 42321 bp, 34 predicted proteins | sample 8958731 | NCBI WGS metagenome assembly JAEAME01 (sample SAMN16933194, study PRJNA681113) | bioreactor sludge metagenome | isolation source: anerobic bioreactor sludge (Control) | place: India:Bengaluru | collected 2018-10-24
ACGGGTCAATTGATTGGCGAAGGTACTGATCTCCCATTTTTTAATTGTTTGTTTCTGGTGTATCCGTTTGCTTTCTCTGGGAAATTGACACAGTACATTGGAAGAATTCAAAGGGGAGCCAATGCCGACAAAGTCATCTACGATTATCGAGATCATAGAATTGATTATCTAGAGGAATTTTTTAAGAAGAGATTGAGGTATTATAAAAAGAATTTTGAATAAACATAAACCTGCGGAAAAACCTGCGGGAGGTTTAGCAACCTCCCGCAGGTTCAGTCCCCAAGGGACAGGTGAAAATAGCCCCGACATTCATGTCGGGGGAAGAGGGTCAGATAGCCCCTTTTTTGAGTCCCATCGGGACGATTGCATGTTATCTAATTTTACAATCAACCTTTTGACCATTTATTTTCATTCGTCCCTACGGGACTTTGTTTGACCTGGATTTATTGTATGCCCATAGATAAATCTATGGGCTATTTTCATATCGTGCCTGCGGCACTTGCCAAACCTCCGAAAAATTTCACACCTCACGGAACTTAAAATATCCTTTGGACGTTATAATCTTGAATTTTTTTGCTGCAAAACATGGGATGTATCAATTTTATTTATAACGTGTTCAACAAGATTGCTGTAGCAACAAAAATAGCAGAGGAGTTTAGATTTTCGTATTGATGTTGTATTGATTTTACATGGCTCACGTTGTTCAATTCTTCTTTTCATATCAAGCAAATCAGGTAAAAAAATAATTATCTTATGAATCGTAACAAAGGGAATGCGTTATGATTGAACTCAAAAAAGTATGCAAAAACTATGGGATGACCAAGGCCCTCGTCGATGTGAGTTTCAAAATCGAAAAGGGAGAGATCGTGGGATTTGTCGGACCCAATGGGGCGGGCAAGTCCACCGCGATGAAGATCATCACGACGTACACGGCACCGACATCTGGCACTACAAAGGTTGGGGGGAATGATGTGCTGGAAAATCCAATAGCCGTGCGGCAACTGATTGGCTATTTGCCGGAGACTGTTCCGCTATATTACGATATGCTGGTAAAAGAATATCTGGAATTTATCGGAGAAGCCCGGCACCTGAACGGTAAATTTAAGCAACGTTATGACTGGGTGGTGCAAGCTGCTGGTCTGGAACCAGTACTAAAACGTAAAATTGGCGTGCTTTCAAAAGGTTTTAAACAGCGAACTTGCCTGGCCCAGGCATTGATCCATGATCCGGAGGTGCTGATTCTGGATGAACCAACTTCGGGATTGGATCCGCTGCAAATCATCGGGATTAGAAAATTGATCAAAAATCTGGCGCATGAAAAAACGATCATTTTAAGCACTCATATCCTTTCTGAAGTCGCCACAATTTCAGATCGAATTCTGGTTATTAATGGAGGTCGCATTGTTGCCGATGGCTCGTTTGATGAGCTAAGGAAGCAAGTGACCAAACGGAGTTCGGTTTATATCGCAGTGAAAAGCTCGAAAAAGGATTTTGAGGCGGCTTTGAAATCTGTACCCGGAATCGAGGAAGTGGAACATGATGACAATCGCCGACGTGGCGAGGTTGGAGCGCATCTCTTCTTCAAATCCAGCGTTGATTCCATCAGCAAACTTAATGATCTCATCCGGGAAAATAAATGGGAGATCATGGAATTTCATCCGGAAAAACTCTCGTTGGAGGATGCATTTATCCGATTGACCCGTTCCACAAATTCAAATGGAAGTGCAGAGCTTCCTAATGAGGAAGGAGGCGCAGCATGAAAGATATTGGCATTATTTTTAGACGAGAATTTCGGGCTTATTTTTATTCACCGATTGCTTATGTCTTTAGCGTGATTTTCATTCTGCTTAATTCTGGCATCTATATGTTCACTTTCTTTTTTTATGGGAATGCGGACATGCGAGAGTTTTTTTCATCATTGCCGCTGACGTTGGGACTTATTTTTATCCCGGCGATTTCTATGCGGCTGTGGTCCGAAGAACATAAATTGGGCACCGTTGAGTTGTTACTTACTTTGCCGATGAAAACTGAGCATATTGTCCTGGGAAAATTCCTTGCCAGCTTTCTGTTTTATTTGATCGCGCTGGCAGGAACCTTAGCGATTCCGATCTTGCTTATTATCTTAGGAAAGCCTGATTTTGGTCCCATAGTCGGTGGTTATTTCGGCGCTATTTTGCTGGGAGCATTTTTCCTCGCTGTGGGCATGTTCATTTCCGGTTTTTTCTCCGATCAAATTGTTTCGCTGATCATCACCAGTTTGAGCTGCGGCTTTCTGGCATTGATTGGCTGGCAATTTGTGCCCATGGTGATCGATGGCTGGATGCCGGGGCTGGGTGAATTTCTTTACCAATATGTTGGCGTCACCCGTCATTTCAATGATATCGAACGGGGCGTTATTGATTTAAAAAGCATTATTTATTTTCTATCATTTACTGCATTATTCCTCTACCTGAACGCTAAATCATTGGAAAGGAGGAAATTTTAACATGAAAGATTTCAAAAAGAATTTCATCGTGACATTTGTTGTCGGCGCCGTATTGTTAGCGGGAATTGTCATTGTGGTCAATATGATTTTTAGCACTTTTAATATCGGAAGATTTGATCTGACTGCCAATCGGATTTACAAATTATCTCCATCAGTTGGCAAGATTCTCTCCCAATTGGAAGCGCCGATCGATATGACCTATTATGTGTCGTCTTCAGAAAAGATGCCTACCCAATGGAAAAATCTGGAGCGCGATGTTATCGACAAGTTAGAAGACCTGAGAGTGGCTTCCAAAGGAAAGTTAAGCTATTCCATTTTTGATCCCTCGGCTGAAGAGGAAAAGGAAGCTTATGAAGAAATAAAAGACAAAGAACAAGCTAAAGAGGAATCCGCAAAAGATGTTCTAAAACCGGAACAGGAAAAATCAAAGGTCACGCGAAAGAAAATCGCGGAACAGCTTTACGAGCGCGGAGTCATTCCCTTTGGCGTGCAAAGTGCCGAACGAGATGAATTATCGGTCAAGCGAATTTACTCGTCAATCGTCCTGTCCTATCTGGATCGAAAAGAGGATGTGATTGAAGAAGTTCGGCCGGAGACGTTTGGAAATCTGGAATATGAAATTATTTCCCGCATTTATAAGCTCATTTCCAACAAGCGACCCAAAGTCGGTTTTTATCCAGGCCAGCCGGAAATTCCGCCTCAGTATCGACAATATTATCAGCAACAGCCGCCGCCCGATCAGTACAGCTTTGCTGAAAATTTATTGAAAGAGTCAGGCTATGATGTGACTCGAACGAATATAAAAAAGGATGAGCCGATTCCAGAAGGCATTCAAACCATGGTGTTCATGGTCGATCAGCCGTTGAACGAACGTCAACTCTACGAAATTGACAAACTCATCCACAATGGCGTTCGGGTGGTCATGGCGGCTCAGCCATATAATTATCAAATCATGCCTTCGCAGGGACAACCGGGGCAGTTCGATCTTCGGGGCATGCCGTCCAGATTAAATATCAATAGTCTGGTGAAAAATTATGGATTTGAATTCGATGAAAAAATCTTCATGGATAGAAGCACCGCCTTCATCCAGATTCCAGTTTATCAAACCCGAAGGATGGGCATGTTTCAAATTCGTGAACAGCGCTATGAGCCGGTTGCTAAGCCAGTGATTATCAAAGTTAATGCAGAAAACATCAATTCTAATCTTTCAATATCGAACAAAATTTCAGAATTATTTTATATGTACGGCAATCGTATGTTGGTTCATGAAGATATCTTGAAAGAAAATAAACTGGACTCTAAAGTGCTGTTTACCTCGAGCAATTTTAGCTGGACCAGAGAAGGAGTTGGCTATGGGAATATCGACGTTTCCGAGCCAGCTTCTGAGGATGTTTTGAAGCGTCAGCCCCTGGGAATTTTAGCAGAAGGAAAATTCAAAGCCAAATATGTGGATCAAAATATTCCGAAATGGACCGATGAGATGGGTGGAACTGCAGATAGCACTGAGCTCGAACTGCCTTCTGAGATTTCGGGTGATCCCAAAGAAAATAAAATCATCGCTATTGGTTGCAGCAATATGTTCAAAAACGATATTCTGCAATCTGTAACCAGCCATAAGGCGTTATTGCTCAACGCAGTTGATGCGCTCACGTTGGGCGATGAATTGATCAACATTCGCTCCAAAAATATTATTGCTCGGCGCATCCAGGCTACCAGCGGTGTGGGCAAGGCATTATCCAAAGCGTTCGTGGTCTGGTTTCCACCGCTCGTTTTTGTAGCATTGGGAATATACGTAACAGTTAAGCGGAAGAAAAAGTAGTAAGCGTCTGCAATTGGAAAAGGATGGTTTTAATTATTGAATGAGAATTTAATTAGAAAAGAGGGTTGAAGCAATGAAAGAAAAACAACTCTATCTATTTGCAGGCGTTTTTGTTGGCCTGCTGATCATCTATTTTATCATTAATTTTGCGATGAGACAGAAATATAAAGGTGTCAATGTTGATGACTTGGTGCAAACTGTCGTTTTTGGCGTATCCAAAGATGACATCAAGAGCATAGAAATTTATAAAGAGACCAGTTCAGACCAGCCTATCAAAATGACGTTCATGGAAAATGAGGGCAACTGGTATATTGCGACCAAGCATAATTGCAAGGCTCAAAAAAGTCGGATTGATGGGATATTGAATAATGTGCTGGAAATGACTGGCAAAGTGCGTTCCTCAGATCCGAGTCATTTTGATACTTACAAGATTTCTGATGCCCAGGGGATTCATTTATTATTGAAAGATGAAGCGAATAAACCGCTTGCTAACCTGGTAATTGGAAAAAAGGGAGAAGATTACAACTCCGGATTTGTCCGTTTTGGCGGCAAAGAAAAAGTCTATGCCGTGGATAAAAATCTGCTTTCCAGCTTGAATGTTTATGGCGAGGCAGATACCCTTACCAGCTTTAATGATAATAATTTCGTTGATCTTCAAGCTGTGGATCAGGATAAAGCTAAGCTAGAGTTAGTCGCGCTTGTCGCTAATGGCAATGAGTTGGTGATCAAACAAAATAAAAAAGAAGTTGAAGTGACGAATGCTGATTCGACCAAATCGACTAAAACGGAAACAGAATGGGTGCTGCTGAAAGGATCAAAAGAGATCAAGTTGGATCAAAAAGAGGTAGAAAATTTTCTCCGCGATGTGACAAAAATTCGGGGTCAGGAAGTCATAGATCGAATTGGCGGTAGTGGCGCCATCTCGTTGGGTGATTTGAATAAGCCTGCGCGCTACGGTGTTGATAGACCCACCCATTACATTGTTTTTCAGCAGCCTGAAAAAGAGCGAGAGATGATCTTGTTCGGCAAGGAATATGAAAAGGACAAGGGCTACTACATGCTGGTACGGTATGATGGGCTTGTTTACAAATTAGTCAAGATCACCTATGATAAAATTTTTAAATGGATTGATGATCTGCCTAAAAAAGTACAAAAAACATCATAATGAGACCGACAGGTCGGGCGATAAAATTGTTGCCAAAATTTCAAGGTAGCTCCAATGAAAATTGGGGAACTTTTGCTGAAAGCGAATCATTAAAAAAGTAACATGAATTGATTGATTGAATCAGCTCAGCCGAGTTGTATTCCACAAATAACTCGGCTTTTTATTTTAAATTAAGGAATCTGATTTTGACTCACTCAAGAATTATATTATTCATTTTTATCATGTTCTACCTGACCTCATGTGAAAAAAATGATCCCATCGGTCCTAAAGACTTCCCCCCAGTTTTATCAAATTTAGCTATCCCCGATACAATTTTTACTGGTATAAATCAAAGTTTTATTTTTTCTGTAAAGTGTAATGATGAAAATGGGCTTGATGATATTGTTGGCGTCATTTTTATAATTACAACGAATGTGGGACAATACATGGTTTCGGGAAGTATGTACGATGATGGAAATTATGAAGGACATGGTGATAATGTTCCAGGGGATGGCAAATATAGCGTGCGCTTAAAACTGGATTTGGTCATTGGAGAATATCGTTTCATGGCGCAAGCCGTTGATCAAGCCAGATTGCGAAGCAATGAATTAAGTGAGGCATTTTATGCTGTGCCCGGAAAAATCAACCTGGCTCCTATCATTGCCAAATATCATATCCCAGACACGGTTTTTGTGGATGCAATCGTTCCGTTTTATTTAAGTGTTCATGCTTCTGATCCCGACAGCGGGGATTTCATTTCAAAGGTAGCGTACCAGATTTTGGGTCCCAAAATTACCGAATTAGCAGAAGATGGGACTTTAAATGATAATGGCACAAATGGGGATAGCCTGGCTGGTGATGGTATTTTCTCTTTTAAAACGACAACAGAGTTTGCTAATTGGAAATTCGGTGAATATCATGTAATGATCGTTGCTTTTGATAGTCAGAATAAATCGAGCAATAGCATTTATGAAATTTTGCCCGGGGCGAAAATGAATATTGGAAAAGCTCCACAGATTATGAGCGTGAGTGCCCCTGATACCATTCAATTGCCTGCTGCAGGCGATAAGAATTTTCTATTGACTGTCACAGTCACCGATCAGGATGATAACAGAGATATTAAGGAAGTTTTATTCAACAGCTTCAAACCCGATGGCTCACCTTCGAGTGGCAATCCGTTTAAAATGTACGATGATGGAACCAGCGGCGACGCAATTGCCGGAGATTATATTTTCTCTCTGAGAATATTCATAACTTCTCAAAATGCTACAGGCAATTATCGCTTTGAATTTCAAGCTAAAGATTATTCAGAATTATCGAGTGAAATATTCGTTCATACAATTACGGTGATAAAATAAGATGAAAAAACTGCTCGCACTATTCCTGCTAATGAGTTTCTGCTTTGCTTACAGCCAGGCACAAATGCTATCCAAAAACGCTTACAAGTTCCAATCATTACAGACATCAGGTTTGAAAAGCAACAGCATCACTGATCTTATTGTGGTAGATAATCATACGATCTGGCTGGCAACGGGTGAGGGCATCTCTAAAACTGAAGATGGCGGTCAAACCTGGCAGACCTATACAGAGGAAGATGGTATTGGTCGTGGCGGGGTTTCGGCGCTTGTAGTAACAGATTCGATAATCTGGGCAGCTACCGCATTTGATACGCTGATACAGGGTGAGCATGAAGCTGCTGGCGGGGGACTGTGTTATTCCACAGATAATGGTGCAACCTGGACCCATATCGATCAACCATTTCCGCGCAGCGAATGGACGATTATCAATAATGTGACTTACGACATTGCGATCATTGATTCCACCATCTGGATTGCCAGTTTTGGCGGCGGTTTATTGAAATCGTCAGATATGGGGCAGACCTGGGCTGTGCGCCCGCCGGATAATTATAATTTTAATCCTGACCAATATTTGAACCATCGAGTCTTCTCGCTGTTGGCGGTTGGCGATACATTGTGGGCGGGTACGGCTGAAGGAGTCAATGTTTCTTATGATGCCGGAAAGACGTGGAATACTCAATTCACCCATCAAAATCAGGACCAGCCGATTTCCGGAAATTTCGTGGTTTCTTTAGCATTACAAAAAATCGGTGATCGCCAGATCATTTGGGCGGGAACAGCCAATGCAGAGGATCCCGAAGAGGTTCGCGCCACTTCCTGGACTAAAGATGGCGGCTTAAGTTGGGAGACTGGATTAGCGGGAAAGTTTGCCTGGAATTTTGCCTTTGATGGCGAAATTGTCTATGCCTGTACCGATAGCGGCTTCTGGAAATCACCTGATGCGGGTGAAACCTGGGATGTGTTTCCCCAGATTGTTGATGATGTGACACAAGAAAAATTTTATACCATCGAATACTATTCAGTTGGTGTGACGCCGAATAAAATCCTCTGGGTCGGTAGCGCTGATGGACTGGCTAACACCGATAATAATGGATCAACCTGGAATATCCTTCGCGCTTTTGTCAAACCCGGAGTTGAAGGCGAGCCGCGGGTCTATGCTTATCCCAATCCGTTCACGCCATTGCGACACAATCAAATTGGCGGCGATGGCTTTGTCCGATTCCAGTTCAAGACCAACACCGTAACCCGCGCCAGGGTTCGCATTTTTGATTTTGCCATGGATTTAGTCACTACGATTGATGAAGGGAAAAGCTATTCAGCTGGCGATTGGTCGATCCCGTGGAATGGAAAAACAGCCGATGGAAAATTGCTGGCGAATGGAGTTTATTTTTATCAGTTGGAAATTGAAGACGGGAAGTATTGGGGGAAGATATTAATCGTTGATTAGAGTGCCATATTGAATATGACATTTCTTATTTTTATTCAAAGAGGAAGTTTTCTAATTATGAAAAAGTCGAAAATAATAATAACGATATTCCTGGTGCTTTTGCTTGCTGCATTGCAAAATGCTTATGCAGACGACGGCATTCTCGCTGGCGCCTTCCTGAGAATGGGACTCGGCGCCAGAGCCAATGCTATGGGAAATGCCTTTACTGGCGTGGCTGAAGGTACTGTTGCTGCTTATTACAATCCCGGGGGCATCCCATTTCTGGAAACCCGACAGATCACGCTGGATTATCGCTTCCTTTCGCTGGATCGAAAATTTAATTATATCGGCTTCGCTACCGGCGTCCGTCCCAAGGTTGATGAAAGCTCCGGCGAAATGGCGCTCAATGCCGGGCTGGCAATCAGTTGGATTCATGCCGGCGTCGATAACATCGATGGCCGGGATTTTGCCGGAAACCATTACCAGGACTTTTCAATTTCAGAACATGCTTTTGCTTTGTCTTTTGGTGTCATGCCCATCAAAAATATTTTGGCAATCGGACTGACCGGCAAAGTGCTGTACAATCGGATTCCTGACATTGGCGACAACAATGCTGCCATTTCTGATTTCGGACTGGGAGTTGATATTGGAGTGCTGGCTAAACCGTTGCCTTATCTCTCCGTTGGTTTTATGGTGAAAGATGTTAATGCCAAATACGATTGGAAAACCGACAAGGTCTGGGAAAAGGATATTGATAAAACCGATCGTTTCCCCACCACGTTTCGAGGCGGAATCGGTTTGCGCTATCCTTACCCCTGGCTCTTGTTTGCGTTTGATTTAGAAAAGAATAATCAACAGGATTTGAAATATTTTGTTGGAACCGAGGCATTATTTCAAAATAAATTTGCCGCGCGAGCCGGGTTGAATAATGGCTCTTTAACTTTAGGCGGCGGCTATTTATTTGAATTATTTAAAAAGCCAACTCAAATTCAATATGCTTTTGTCACGAAGAAATATGATGTCGCCAATGAGCATATTTTCTCCTGGGTGTTTCAGCTCTAATTTGATTCAATAATATGAGAAAAATTAATCAGGTAAATATCATGCGAAATTATGCTGTTTTGAGTTTTATTATTTTGATCACTTTATTAAATGCCGCCGTTATTTTCCCCGGCGAGAATCCAGCCGCAACCGGTTTTTCATTTTTAAAACTCGGCGCCGGCAGCCGCGCCGTCGGTCTGGGCGAGGCTTACACCGCTGCTGCCAATGATGCCAGCGCCACCTATTGGAATCCGGCCGGACTTGTCAATCTGAGTAGCCCCGAACTGATGTTCACGCATAATAAATGGCTGCAAGATATTACCAACGAATTTGCTGCATTCGGATTTCGAGGGGGAAAAAATGCGTTTGGTATCAGCTTTATGTCCAACACTATTGGCGGAATTGAACGGCGGGTCATCGCTTCGGCAGAGCCGCTGGATGTTTTGACTGCGCACGATATTATGTTCGGATTATCTTATGCCAGGGGATTGGGAGAAAATTTAAGCCTGGGAACCACGATCAAATATCTTTATCAAAAAATATATATCGAAGATGCATCTGGTTTAGCTGTCGATCTGGGCTTGCAATATGCGACTCCAGTGCATGGTTTGAAGACAGGGCTGGTCTTCCAGAATTTTGGATTCATGTCTAAACTGCAGGAAGAATCCACCAAGCTACCCCAGACGATTCGAGTGGGATTAGCCTATCAATTGCCGCTCCAATTGCTGAATGGCGAGTTATTACTGGCAACTGATTGGCTGAAAATTCTCGACAGCATTTCCCATTTGAATTTTGGCCTGGAATATAATTTCATCAAATATTTTGCCCTTCGATTTGGCTATCAAACGGGCTTTGAGGACAAAGGCGTTCATGGCGGATTTGGTGTGGGCTTCAATCGCTATCGGCTGGATTACGCTTATGTGCCGTTTACATCTGATTTGGGGAATTCGCATCGGATTTCGGTTGGGATGAGATTTTAAATCTGTGATTTTATGAATCAGTTTCGTCTATATAGATGGGATGCCACAGAAATGAATTTCTGAAAATTTCTGTGGCATTTCATTTCAGTGTAAATTTTATTTTTTATGTCTGATAAAGCTATAAATTTCCATCACTTCAAATTCCTCTAAAAATTTCCTTGACATTTTAGAAATTAATTTCTATTTTTCAAACCACTCTTTCAGGGAAATAATTTTGGGAAAAAATAGATTATGAAAACTATATGGCTCATTTCGTTTCTTTTAAGCTTGATCATTTTAGAAGAAAGTGATTCAGCTGAAAATCCAAATTTCAGCGGCGAGCAGCTTGCTTTTAAAATGGAATACTTAAACATGACCGTCGCAAAGCTAAATTTTCGAATTGTCGATGCTGCTTCCCAAAATTATCATCTGGAAGTTCATGCCAAATCCACTCGAAAAGCCAGTTTAATGTTCAAATTGGATAATGTCTATGAAACCTATTTTAATCAATATAATTTTTTGCCGACCAAAAGTGTCAAACAAATCAGGCAGAAGAACATTCAGCATGAAATGAATTTTTCTTTCAATCATCGAAAGAATAGCGCTTCATTGGGAGACTCGATTTCATGGTCGATTCCGAACGACTGTTTCGATTATTTTTCCATGCTCTATTTTCTTCGTTCTCAACCGTTGAATGATGACGATTCATTTTCGTATCATCTCGATTCTGAATACATTATTTCAAAAGTCGCGGTGAATGTCTTACCAGAGCAGGAATTCATCAAAATTCCTGCTGGCAAATTTCGCGCGCGAAAGCTGAATATAAAATTTACCAGAGTCAGTCAGCAAGCCCGTCCCTGGCGCACTGATCTGCTCACCAATCGATTGGCAGCGCCGGGATCGGAAGTTACCATCTGGTTCAGCGATGATGAAAATCGACTGCCGCTGAAAATTGTCTATCATCAATCAAAAATCAAAACCCAAATCGTGCTGGAATCGTTTTCCCGAGGTCGGCAACATTGAGCCTCACCTGGATTATTTCTCTCTCAATTCCTGCCATGCTTTATTTTGTTTTTTCGTTGATACTTCGTTGGGGATTGCATCTAAAATATCCAGTCAATCAAAATCCAAATTATTCAGTTTCGGTTATCGTAGCCGCTCGAAATGAAGCAGAGACGATTTCGGACTGTCTTCATTCATTGGCTGAATTGGATTACCCGGAAAATCTATTAGAAATCATCATCGTAAATGACCGTTCCGAGGATGGCACCGCACAGATCATCGCTGAATTTATCAAAGAAAAATCCCAATTTAAATTTATCACTATCACCAGCCCGATTCCATCCCTATCTGGCAAAGCCAGCGCCATTTCGCAAGCCATCGAACAAAGCCAGGGTGAAATTATTTTCATCACCGACGCCGATTGTGTAGTGCCCAAAAATTGGCTCAAGAAAATCAATCGAAATTTTACTGATCAGATCGGCATGGTAGCTGGATTTGCATTGCTGAAATTTTCTAGTGGCTTTTTCAATAAAATTCAAAACCTGGATTGGACATATTTGCTGAGCGTTGTCGCTGGTGCGGCTGGATTGGGAATGCCATTGACCTGCATGGGCAATAATTTCGCTTTTCGACGATCCGTGTATGAACAGGTCGGTGGCTACCAGGGAGTGGGATTCAGTGTGACCGAAGATTTTGCCCTGCTCAAAGCGATCAGCCGAAAAACCAAATGGAAAATTTTATTTCCTGTTGATGGAGAATGCCTGGTAAAAACGGAACCCATGAGCACTTTGAAAGATTTTTTTAGCCAGCGAAAACGCTGGGCAGTTGGCGGACAGTCCGTCCATTGGTTCGGTAAGCTGTTGATTGCGATTAGCGTATTGACTAATTTTGCTTTGATCGGCTCCCTGATTTTTATTCAGAATTATATTTTTGCCCTGAGTTTTTTTCTCTGCCAGATTATCGGCGATTATCTGTTGGTTAAGGCTGCGATGGATCACCTAAATGAGAAAGGCTCATTGAAATTATTGCCATTCTATCGAATTTTTTTTATAGGTTACTCGACCGTTTTGCTGCTCGATGTATTATTCAATCGAAAAGTCACCTGGAAGGGAATTCAATACTGATAAGCTGACAATTATGAAACCCATTCTCTGTAATTATTATATTACGTATCGCTGCAATGGGCGGTGTTCTTATTGTGATTTCTGTAAGAAGAAAAACTATCGCGTGGTGCCTGATTGCTCGATCGATGATGTGGCCCAAAATCTTCCGCAGCTCAAAAAGATTGGAATTAAATTTATTGACTTTACTGGCGGCGAGCCGTTACTCCACCCAGCTATACCCGAAATATTGAAACTGGCAAAACGACATCGGTTTTGCACATCGGTGACAACGAATTGCCTGCTTTATCCCCAGCGAGCCGAGGAATTAAAGGGACTGATAAATCTGCTGCATTTCTCTCTGGATTCTTGGGACGAATCAGAAAACGATCAGATTCGAGGAAAGGGATCTTTTGCCAGTGTGATGCAAAGTATCGAAGTCGCTAAGAGTTTGGGCGAACGTCCCGATCTGCTTTTTACCGCGACGCCAGCTAATTTTAAAGCGATTGATGAATTAGTTTCTTTCGCTCAGAATCAGAAACTCATGTTAATCGTAAATCCGGTTTTTAAATACAGCGATCAATCACTACTGACCAATGAGGCGCTGGATTATCTGAATAAATTTAAAAATAAAAAATACGTTTATATCAATCAGGCATTTCATCAATTGATTCGTCATGGTGGCAACGATCAGGCAAAACCAAGATGTCGGGCAATTGCCGCGACCATGGTGATCGCTCCGCAAAATGAGTTGCTAATTCCATGTTTTCATCAGGCGCAGCTCGCAATGCCGATAAAATCCAATTTGCGTCAGATTTTAAAATCCCAACCTTATCTTCGGATGAAAAAACAGCAGGGAACTTTTCCGTTCTGTCAGGGTTGTACGATCAATTGTTATTTCGATCCATCGTTTCTTTACAAGATTGATCGATATTTTTGGATGAGCCTGGCTTCGAAATTAAAATATGGATTTGATAAATATATTCGCTGAGAATTAAAATTCTTTCAAAGGTTACAAACCTTTGAAAGGGTAAAGAATCAAGAGACTGAAGACTGGCGACTGTTGACTGAAGACTGTCATGAGCTATCTATTACCCGAACTTCTGCTCCCATTTATTCTCTACGCTGAAACCCATTACAAATTTAAAGGTGTTTACAGCCGCTTATTCAAAAATGAGCCAGAAATAATTGCCGATGCGCCATTTCGAGTCGATCCAGGCCAGCCTATTCCGATTCTTATTCTGGTCAAAGATGCCCATCGCTTTCCCATTGAAATTCGGGAGGTCCTGATCGAAATCAAACAGGCTGATAAAATAATTTCAAAAAAATCCCTTCCGTTAAATAATCTAATTCAGAAAGATCGTTACTGGCATCGAATTATCTATCTTGATAGACCTCAAGATTTAATCGGCACCGTGACAATCGATGTCCAGGTCATCGTTAAAATAAATGGAAAGATAAAAAAATATCATAATGATAATTATCGCATCTCTTCGCACCTGCCGCTGAAAGTGCATCTGGCAAAAGATCCGTTGCCTCGATTTGATAACTGGTATTTTGGCGATTTTCATTATCATAGTAACTTCACCGAAGATCAGGTTGAGTTTGGCGCTCCGTTGGACGCAACGGTCGCCATGGCAAAGGCAATCGGATTGAATTTTTTTGCGGTAACAGATCATTCGTATGATCTGGACGATCAGGAAGATTCGTGGACTGAGAACGATCATCGTCTTCCCAAATGGTTTCGCCTTTGGAACGAAATCGAAAAAATAAATCAGCAGATTTCCGATTTTGTAATTCTGCCGGGCGAAGAAGTTTCGGTAGGAAATTGTCGGGATCGCAATGTCCATTTGCTGGTGATTAATAATGAAAATTTTATTCACGGGAAGGGCGATGGCGCGGAACGCTGGCTTCGGACCAGACCTGATTTTTCGATTGAACAGGTTTTGGATCAAACAGATGAAAATGCTTTAGCGATAGCCGGGCATCCAGAAATGCCGACGCCGTTTCTCCAATGGCTGTTGATTCGCCGAGATCATTGGCACTGGCAGGATTTCCAGCATGACAGGTTAAATGGCTTTCAAATCTGGAACGGAGAATTTGATCGTCATAATACCACGACCTGGGTGAAGCTTTTGTTGGAAGGAAAAAGATTGAGCTTGATCGCTGGCAATGATGCACATGGCAATTTCAATCGCTTTCGACAAATTGGATTTCCTTTTTTGACTTTCAAAGAAAGTTATAACCAGTTATTTGGCAATATGCGAACCGGTATTCGGATAATTGGAGATTTAACCAGACAGAAAATAATTGAAGCCGTGAAATCCAACCAAGTTCTTGTTTCGAGTGGTCCTATTATAGACCTGTCACTTAAAGATGAGTCAGGACGCATCGTCATGGCAGGGGAGGAAACCAATGGGGATCAGTTGACGTTTGCTATTGCAGCGAAATCGACGGAGGAGTTCGGCAAATTTGATTCAATCCAGCTTTGGCTAGGCGACTTAAATACACAAACTGAAACTACTGATTTCGTTACTAAAAATTTTTCCGATCCCTATAATTTTCAATGGGAACAAAAAATAACTGACTTGAGTAAATGTACCTATTTTCGCGCTGAATTGACGGTTAGAAAGGATGATGATCAGATAGCTCGCTGCTTGACGAATCCGATCTGGATAAAAAAATAAAATTCAATTATCGCAAAACCGTTACATTGTCGGTATGGAACATACTCAAAAAATCAGGAAGCAGTTATTAAATTCAATTAAATGTTTATCGAACTGGCGATTTTAAATGAGCAGAATAGTCGCCTGAAATTTCATAAAAAGTTTTCAAAAACTGCTTGCTTTTTTATTGCCATGGGTATATATTAAAAATGCAGTGAATTTTTTCAAAAGAGAAATTGCTTTTTCGGATAAGATGATTTCGATTTACGAAAAGTGAGCAAGAATAGTGATGGACAGATGAAATGTCATTTAGTGAAGAGACATACGAGATTGCGCCTGAATTGAGGGACATCAATGAACGTCAAGTTGGGATTCTCGATCAGGAGAACACGGATGGAGAAGGATGGGATTATTATTGCAATGGTCAAATCGTTCGAGCAGCGGTATCAGGCAATAGAATCTCCGGCATCGTTCGTGATTATCTTGAAGAATTCAATGTTGTCATTCGGGTTGATGAGCATGAAATTACGACGTCATGTAGCTGCGGCACAAGAGAAGGCGTTTGCAAGCATATCGTTGCCTTGCTGTATTCGTGGATTCATGATAAAGAGGATTTCATTAATATCGGGGATCAGGTAAAACGATTACAGAGCATGGAAAAACAACAATTGATCAATGTGATTGAGCGGATTATTCAGAACGATCCGATTAATATCCGGTATTTTGTTGATCATGCATTTGATTTAGATAGCGTGGATGTAGAGGGGCTGATTGACTAAGGTCTTATGGCTTTATCGTGTGTAGAGCCGTTGGAAATTTTTGCCTTCTTCCAGCGGTTTTTTTTAAATTCCCTCAGAAAGCAGCTAAGAATAAAAGTCAACTACAAAAGCACAAAGCACAGCCGGAGTTATAAAGAGAAATAGGTTAGAAAATTTAATTTTCCAACGGCAAAAGTATTATGCTTAATGGCTGATGCATAATTTGGAATCATTATCTCAAAAAAATAACTACGTTTAATTAGTTTGTCAATTCAATAAAACTCAGCAAAATAGAAAGGTATCAATGAAGAAAAATCTGGCTACATTGTGTTGGAAGTGCATCATTTGCGTCATTGCAATTTCAGGAATTCATCGTAACTTGACTTACGCTCAGGCTTCTGCAGAAACCAGCACGCTGTTGCCAACTCCTGAAAATTTAAAGCCGAACGTGGAGTTCTGGAAAAAAGTTTATACGTTTTATAATAGTGACCAGATAATCATTCATGATACAGATGACTTACGAATTATTTATGAAGTAATTGATCTGGATAACTCTGGAAGTAATGACCAATATACGGTCAGAGTTCCATGGGGGGATGTTGAAAAGATAAAAAATAAATATAAAAACATTCTTATTGAATTGGGTTCTTCCGAACAAGTCAATCCTGAATTGCTAAGTCCGGAACATCGGACTGTTTATAATTTATTTCAATCAAAAGCGACGCCAGCCGTTTTCAAACAGGCGGCACAAAATATTCGAGCGCAACAAGGGCTGAGAGATGAATTCAGGAGGGGACTGATTCGCTCTGGCCGGTACGCTGAGCATATCACCAATGTTCTTGAGAAACACAATGTTCCATCAGAATTGATCGCGTTGCCGCATGTAGAGTCATCATATAATTATCGGGCTTATTCAAAATTTGGTGCGGCTGGCATCTGGCAGTTTACCCGTGGCACAGGACGAAGATTCTTGCATATTAATTACATGGTGGATGAGCGATTCGATCCGATTAAATCCTCCGAAGCGGCTGCCCGATTGCTTCGAGAAAATTATGAAGAGCTGGGCACCTGGCCTTTGGCAATTAATGCTTACAATCATGGAACTAATGGACTGAAGCGAGCTGTCAGTCAATTGGGTACTACGGATATTGGCGTTATAATTGAGAAATATGAAGGCCGAAGCTATAAATTTGCATCGCGAAATTTTTATGCCGAGTTTTTAGCTGCTTTAGAAGCCCGAACGAATTACAGGGATTATTTTGGTGATCTCGAATTTGATCAAGCAGAAAAATTCACAACCTTTGTCATCCCCAATAATGTTAAGTTATCTTTGTTAGCTGAACAGTTGAAGGTGACTTCAGACGATATTGAAAGATTGAATCCGTGCTTGAGAAGCACCGTGCTTTCATCAAAGCGTCCTATGCCAAAAGGCCTTGAGCTGAAGATCCCCTGGCGAGCGGATTTTGATGTTGCTTCAGTATCTGTAAATATTCCAGCCACTGAACAGTACCAGCAACAGATTGCTACGGATTGGTATCAGATCGAAAGCGGCGACAATCTCCAGTCAATCGCTCGCCGTTTTAATACGACCGTTGCTGATCTCATGGAATTGAACGATATCAGAAATCCGCATCAGGTTTATGTTGGTCAGGTGATCCGGCTGCGACCTGAGGACATCGTTGTGATCGAAACCAGAGAGACCACTATGCCAGTCCCCAAAATAGAGGAACAGCCGAAGGCCGAGATAAAAAAGGAACCTGAGGTTAGCTCACCAGACCGATTTGCGATGACTCCGATCCAGCCAAAAGTATCGCCACCGAAAGCTGAAACAGCGAAAAAGGAACTGCCTAAAGTCGAGGCAGCGAAAGAATTTGCTGTAGCCGATCGAACTGAAATTGATGTTGTTGAAAGGCAGCCTCTAAAGCCATCGAAACCTTCATTTGGAAAAATAATCGTCCAGCCAGAAGAAACGCTGGGTCATTATGCTGATTGGTTAGGTCTTCCAACCCAGGTATTACGCAATTTGAACAGCTTGATTTACGGACAGGATATTCAATTGGGACAGGAAATCAAATTGGTATTTGATAATGTTTCGGAAAAAGAGTTTCAGCGAAGGCGGATGGAGTATCATCGGGGAATTGAGGAAGATTTTTTTGCCAGTTATGTAATTGATGGAGTAGTGGTTCACAAAATAAAAAGCGGTGAGAATATCTGGTATCTTTGCAATCAGGTTTATGAAATTCCCTATTGGCTGCTGCAAAAATACAATCCGAATAAAAATCTTGAAAGATTGACTGCGGGTGATGAACTGATCATTCCGGTTGTGGGACAGACTGGTAATAATCGCAGTATCGGCTGATTGGACATCGCTCGCAGCGAGGCTTTCTGGCCAGACAGATCGTACGCCCTAATTTTAAAAAATTAAGGTGAAGCGAAAAGGATTTGCCTTTAGGAACGAGCGGCTGCATCAACCAGAAGGTTTTTTCCGCCGTGACGTTTTTGGGCACCAATCCCAACAAACGACAGATTCTGTGCACGTGAGTATCGACCGGGAAAATATCGACCCTACAGGAAAACATCAAGACCACACTGATCGTTTTGATCCCGATTCCCTTGAGTTGACAGAATTTTTCGATAGCTGCTTCTGGATTCATCGTGCATAAAGCCTCCAGAGTTAAGCTGCCGTATTCCTGATCGATCCATTGCAGAATATTTTTGATCCGCACGCTTTTCTGTTTCGCCAATCCGCCGGGACGAATCGCCGCTTCGATCTGTCTTACATTCGCCTGCATCACCTGCTCCCAATTTGGAAATGTGTCTTTCAGTCGTCGATACGCCTGATCGCGATTTTTGTCGTTGGTATTCTGTGATAGCACTGTCAAAATTAAACTGCTCAAGGGATCAAGGTCTGTTTCTCTTCGTGGAATACCGAACCGTTCCTCAAGTGCTGTAACAATGTTCTCGACTTTTTCATGCTTATTCAACCAATCACTCCTTAAGTTTAGCTGTTGTGAAATTCCTGCCAAATGAAAAAACAAAAAATTTTTCAGAACAAAAAATCCATTAAATCATGGATTCTGTTATAAGCGAACGATTCAATCATACGAATTATTTTCGCTTTAATCATCTTGACCGAAATTATCTTGACTAAAATAATTTTACCAGATTTCTATTGAGTTCAAACTAAGTTTTTTGTATATTAAGCCAGTCAATATATGAAAAAAGCATTAGATTGTCAATTCATTTTTTAGGAGGGATTTATGAGTTTATCTGCCGAAGCTGGCAGGAAAGGCGCTGATGTTCGCTCGGATTGCTGGATAAAAATTACACCAGCAGAATCAGGCGGGATTCAGCTTCAAATGAATAGCAAAGTGAAAACCATGTATGGCAATTCTATCCAGAAATTGGTCATGCAAGGGATAAATTTTTTTAATATCGCTCATGGAATAATCGAGCTTGAAGATAGTGGGGCGCTACCCTTTACGATTATGGCACGTCTGGAAACCGCAGTGCGACGCTTGAAACTCGATTTTGGCAAACAGTGGCAGCCGGATTTCAAAGAATTTTCCAGATATAAAACCAACCGCGATCGTTTCCGTCGCTCACGGCTTTACCTGCCGGGGAATGAACCAAAATTTATGATCAATGCCGGACTCCACAAACCCGATGGAATTATTTTAGACCTGGAAGATAGTGTTGCGCCGTCTGAAAAAGATGCCGCGCAAACGCTGGTGCGAAATGCGCTGTGTCAGGTGGATTTTTATGGCGCGGAACGCATGGTTAGAATCAATCAAATTCCCAGGGGATTGGACGACTTGAAATTTATCGTCCCTCATAATGTTCATATTATTTTAATTCCCAAATGTGAAAGCGCGGAACAGGTGATCACCGTTGAACAGGAAGTCAAAAATATCTTAAATGAAAATCAGGGGAACCAGAATATTTTTTACATGCCCATTATCGAAAGTGCCCGAGGAGCGATTCATGCTTATGAAATCGCCACAGCATCGCCCAATATCGTGGCGTTGACGATTGGGTTGGAAGATTATACAGCCGATATTGGAACGCAACGAACACTGGAAGGACGGGAAAGCTTTTGGGCGCGCAGCCAGGTTGTCAACGCGGCTCGTGCCGCTGGCATCCAGCCCATCGATACCGTATTTTCCGACGTGACCGATATGGCGGGATTGAGGCAGAGCGTGCTCGAAGCCAAATCTTTGGGATTTGATGGGAAAGGGTGCATCCATCCCCGCCAGATTCAGATTATTCATGATGCTTTTGCCCCAACACCAGAAGAGATCGAGAAGGCAAAAAAAATTATACTGGCTTTTGATGAGGCTGAGGCGAAAAGACTGGGCGTTGTTTCGCTCGGCAGCAAAATGATTGATCCGCCAGTGGTGAAACGAGCGCAACGCACCATCAAGTTGGCGATTGAAACCGGAAAACTCAATTCAGACTGGAAGGAAGGAGGTGTGCAGCATGGCTAATCAACTGAGAAAAAATGCGGCTGGGCGTTTGGTGCCTCTCGAAGTAAATGGCAAGCCAGCCGTGCCATATCAGGGTGTGGGTAACTATCGATCAAATGGAAGAAAATCTTCGCCACCAATTGCAAGCTGTGCGGATTATCCCTCTGATGGAAATAAAGTGGTACCTGATTTAAAAACCGCACTGATTAAAGCGGGAATTAAAGATGGCATGACGATTTCCACTCATCATCATTTCCGCAATGGCGATCTGGTTGCCAATCAAATTTTCGATGCGGCGGCGGAAATCGGCGTGAAAGACCTGATGTGGTTTCCCAGCGCCTCGTTCCCCTGCCATGCGCCGATTATTCAACATCTCGATAGCGGCGTAGTTCATCACATTGAAGGCTCAATGAATGGACCGCTGGGCGATTATTGCTCGTATGGCAAAATGCGAGGACTGGGCGTGCTTCGTTCCCATGGCGGCAGATACCAGGCAATTCAGGATGGTGAGGTGCATATCGATATCGCCGTTATTGCGGCGCCAACGGCTGATCCGTTTGGCAATGCCAATGGCTTGACCGGACCTTCTGCCTGCGGATTACTGGGCTTCGCGCTGCCTGATTCTCAATACGCTGATAAAGTCATCATCGTGACGGATAACCTCGTGGATTTCCCCTGCGTTCCCTGGCAAATTCAGGGCAATTATGTGGACTATGTGGTAGTCATGGATAAAATCGGGGAGCCTGAAAAAATCATCTCTGGTACGACGCAAATCACCCGCAGTCCTGATCGGCTGTTAATTGCAGAAATGACGGCTCAATTTGTTAAAGCCGCTGGCATCCTAAAAGATGGCTTTTCGTTTCAAGCTGGCGCTGGCGGCACAGCATTGTCCTTCGCTATTTTTCTAAAAGAAATGATGAAAGAGCTGTGTATCAAGGCACGTTTTGTTCGTGGCGGCAGCACCCAATATTTAGTCCAGATGCTGGAAGAGGGTTTGACCGATTATATCCTCGATGGACAGACGTTTGATCTGGAAGGCGTTCGCTCCATGCGGGAAAATCCTCGCCACGTCAATACCAGCCCGTTCACCAGTTACAATTATCATGGCAAAGGCAATTTTGCTTCCTTGGTTGATGTGGTGGTTTTGGGCGCCACTGAAGTAGATATCAATTTCAATGCCAATGTCGTCACTCACTCTGATGGAAGGCTGCTTCACGGCATCGGTGGCTGGCAGAATTGTTTGTTCTCAAAATGCACCATTCTTCCAATCCCTTCGTTTCGGGACCGAATTCCTGTAATCGTCGATGAGGTCACTACGCTTTGCGGGCCTGGCGAATTGATCGATGTTATCGTCACTGAACGAGGCATTGCGATAAATCCGTTACGAAAAGACCTGATCGAAGCGACAAAATACGCTGAGCTTCCGATTCGTCCCATCAAAGAAATAAAAGAGGAAGTAGAGGAAATATGTGGTGGAAAACCAGAGCAACCAAAGCTGGGGAATAAAATTGTAGCCGTTACAAAATGGGTCGATGGAACAGTATTGGATAGCATTTATCAAGTGATGGAATAATATGATCAACCGATTACAATTTTGAAATCAAAAATTTTTAAATTTCACAGGCTATTTTTTCTCATTTATCAAAATCCATAATGTATAAGTTATAGAAATTATTGAGCTGCTAAGACCAGCGTTCAATTAAAAACCTGTCAAACTAATTAAGTCTTTGACAAAATAAAATTAGTATAAATATTATTCTTTCTTAACAAGCAGAAAGATGCTTGTGATTCTAATTTTAAATCATTATACTGTGCTGGAGAAATTGATTTTTGTTTAGATTGCAAAAAGTGATTTAAATCACTTCTTAGTCTCTAAAGTTCATCAAATTAGATTACAAGCGTTATATTTTAGCGAGGGAATAAGTCATGGAAAAATTTATCAAATTTAAAGAAGAAGTGGATCTGGCTGCACTTCAGCGAGCTCAATCTGATCCCCATATTATCGTATTGAGAAAATCACAAGCAACCGATACGATTCAGATCAAGGTGCCTGATGGAATGTCCACCAAAAGGATCAGACACGCTTTTGGGTCGTATCATGTGGAAAAAGTTTACAATGAATTTCCCTATCCTATCAAGTACCCTGGACTGGCTAAATTCTTCATTTCCCCAGTTATGAAATTGATCCATAAGCTAAGCTAGAAATAGGTTCAAATTGATATAAGAACTGGTCATGTCTAACACCAGCGATTGACTTCATGAAATCTAACAAATAGACTGCGTACCCAACTGTACTGCCACTAATTTTTTTAAACGTTTCCAACTTCCTTTTTTACAGACCGCGTGGGATATTTTTCAAGTTTATGAACGCCGTTATGATTTAAAGAGTGTCCATTTGGTCCTGAAAATAGAGCATTTCTATTTCAAATAATTAAATCTCTCCAGGTTAATTATTTTGCCCCCTTTGTCATATCTGTTGCCAATTTAAAAATTGGATGTCTGTAAAAATCGTCTGGGATGGCAGGGGAGGGTTTTATAAATAATTTTTTGAAGCTCAAATCGGTTGGAAAAAAAGTTTTAGATATTACATATTTTGAAAATATCCCTTGACAAAAGCAGAAAACCTTTGTATTTTTCTTCAACCTAAATTACATATTATTGTGAAAAAAAATATTAGGATATAATTATAAAAGGGATTTCGATGACAAATTTCAATGATATTCAAACTGTCCTTGACTATATTCACTCCCACTGGCAATATACTATCCGCCATGAAACCGAAGACATAGGAACATTGTTAGGTCTCCCATATCCTTACACCGTTCCCTGCCAGAAAGAGCCATCGATGCAGAACAATTTTTACTGGGATACCTATTTTATGAATGTCGGACTGCTAAGGCAGGGTTTCCATGAGCTGGCGAAAAACAATGTCGATAACTTGCTGTTTGAGGTGGAGAAGTATGGTTTTGTGCCAAATGGTAGTCGAACTTTTTTCCTGACTCGATCTCAAGCCCCATTTCTATCGATGATGGTCAGAGATATTTTTGATTATTTCGGCGACGAGGATTGGCTCAAAACAGCTTATGAAGTGTTAAAAAAAGAATACAACTTTTGGATGAAAAAGCGATCCACTCCGATCGGACTGAACCGATATTTTCATCATGCCACGAACGAAGAAATGATCGAATTTTTTGATGGTGAGTTGAAAAATAGACCTAGATTATCTCCTCAAACCGAAGAAGAAAAATTGATTTTCAGTGCCCATCTATTAGCGGAAGCCGAATCTGGCTGTGACTTTACTCCGCGTTTTGAACACCGCTGTGCCGATTTCGCACCAGCAGATTTGAACAGCTATCTCTATTTAAATGAAGTGAATGCCGTCTATTTTTGTGAGATTTTAAAAGATGATGAAAGCACCATCTGGATCAAGAGGGCGCAAGAGCGATTATCATTGCTTCATCGTTACTGCTGGAATGAAGAGATTGGACTTTTTTTTGATTATGATCTGGTCAATAACAGGCAGAATCGAATTCCTTCCCTCGCTACGTTTGCTCCGCTGTGGGTGAAATTGGCGACGGGGAAACAGGCAAAAGCAATAGTGAAAAACTTGCCTCGGTTCGAGTTTGATTATGGCGTTTCGGTCTGTGAAAATAGTCAGCAGAAAACTATTTTTCAGTGGGACTACCCTAATGGCTGGCCACCATTTTTTTACATTGTGATCAAAGGCTTGAACAATTATGGCTTTTCCAGGGAAGCTGAGCGAATTGCTGAAAAATATGTCCAAGTTGTCATTAAAAATTTTAAAGAGACCGGCGATCTGTGGGAAAAATATAATGTTGTGGATGGATCGATCCAGGTTAAGGATGAATATGAAATGCCAGCTATGATGGGATGGACGGCGGGAGTTTTTGTTTTTTGTGCGGAGTTACTCGGAGTGCAGATTTCATAAATTGAGAAAGACAGATAGATGCATTTTAAAGCAGATTGGGAAATCGTAAAAACCAGATTCCAGGCTTTTTTCGCTGGCGAAAATATCGGTCGACCTCTCCTCCAAATTATAGCCCCCAAACAAAACGTGAAAATAAGACCTGATTGGAACTGGTGGACCATCGCCCATAACCTGAGTCAGCCTGAGTGCGCGCTCCAATCGTATAATTATTATTGTCAGAATACTTTTTTTGGCGCTGAAGCGCTGCCCAATCTGATAATCAATTTAGGAGCAGGAAGTCTGGCTGGTTATCTGGATTGTACTCCCAAAATCGCGGAAGACACTATCTGGTTTGCAGAGCGGAAGCTTGATTCCTACGAAGAGATCCTCAATCTCAAAATAAACCCTGAAAATTATTGGTGGCAAAAGACGCTCGAATTCACCAGGCTATCTTCCGAATTCGGAAAAGACAAATATTTTACCGGCATAACTGACCTGAATGCTGTTCTAAATATTCTGGCTTTCTTGCGTGGCAATGAACGTTTGCTCACGGATTTGATAGAGCATCCCGATGAAGTGAAACTGGCAGCAGATCATCTGACAAACCTCTGGTTTTATTGTTACGATGAATTATCTAAAATCATCAATCAGCATCTTGAAGGCATGACGACCTGGATGGATATCTGGTTTCCCGGCCGAGGCTCGGATGTGCAGTGCGATTTTTCAGCAATGATTTCGCCAGTTATGTTCGCTGAATTTGTCCTTCCACACTTGCATGAGCAGTGTCGTCGGCTGGATTTTTCAATTTATCACTTAGATGGTCCTGGTCAAATTCCGCATCTGGAAATTCTGCTGGATATTCCGGAATTAGACGGCATCCAGTGGGTACCCGGCGCGGGTCAGCCGGGTACCGGCTCGACCAAATGGTTTCCGCTCTATAAACGCATTCAGGAGCGTGGCAAGTTGCTTGTCTTACCGGTAATGGATAAAATGGATGTTTTGAATGTGGTTAAAAATCTCTCTCCCAAAGGTTTGCTGATTCAAACCCAATGTGACGCTGAGGACGAAGCGAAAGAATTGATCTCCAAAGTCGAACAGTATTTTTCGTGATAAAATTTCACTCAAAAAGATCGCCCACATATTTGGAACAATCATAAAGAAAAAGCCACAAATAAATTTATTTGTGAACCTAAAATTCTAAATAGAAATTGAGCAATCAACAATAATTCTAATTTTTTTTTAAAGATATGGAGTGAATTGACTGTGTCAATTCAGTGCATCGACGCAATCGATGCACTCCAAAGTTAAAATTGAAATTACAACTGAATTAATATTTTCATTTTAGAAATTCAGATTGAAATTGAAATCTAATGATGTGGTATTTTAGTTCTGTGGGCTACAATTTTTTCTTCCTATTTATTTTTGGTTATTTGAAAATTTGAATTTTACCGCTGGCCGCTCGGACTTTTTTCCCGGCAAAATCTTCAATGAATAGAAAGGCAAAGGTCCGTCGGTGTGGATTTGTGCTCAGACAACGGTGAATTTTTAATAAAATTTTTATTGACATTCAAGCAGAAATATTGTATTTTGTACAAGAAAATTGAATTATCGAACCCCATCACAGGAAAAGAAAAGGATCAATTATGACTGCACAAATTTCACAGGAAATGCGAGCCTCAGGGGTTGCTAAAGTGATAGTAATCCTGAAGGAGCCCTCTGCAAAAGTTGACACAGATAAAATTCGTTCCAATGTAACAAAACATTTTGTTCAGTCAAAGCTAAGTCAATCAACTGCACTGGCTGCGAGTAAGGATTATCGCGGGGCAAAGCCACCGGCGGTACGCTATTACCCAAACCTGGGAATCATCCTGGGCACAGTGAATCACGATGGCCTGGCAGCATTGCGCGCTGAAAAAGATGTTGTAGCTGATATTACTGGCGCTCCGCCATTGAGTTTGATCCGTCCCCTTCGGACTGCTACAGCTCAGCTTACACAGAAGACTACCTGGGGGATCGAGGCATTGGGAGTTCCGGAATTATGGGACGCGGGATATACTGGAAAAGGCGTGTTGGTCGGTCATCTGGATACTGGTGTGGACGGCGATCATCCTGTGTTCAAGGATGCAATTGCTGCTTTTGCTCAGTTTGATTTGGTGGGTCGGGAAATCCAACCAACTCCCAAGCCATTTGATAGCGACGAACATGGCACTCATACCGCAGCCACTATTGCTGGCCGTCCCACTCAAGGCAGAGCTGTCGGTGTTGCTCCAGGAGCAAGTCTTGCCTGTGCCTGTGTCATCGAAGGTGGCGATGTTATTGCTCGAGTGTTAGGCGGGATGGACTGGGCGGTTGGCAAAGGTGTAAAGATTTTAAATATGTCCCTCGGCTTTCGTGGCTGGTGGCAGGACTTTCTGCCGCTGACCCGATTGTTAAGACGAAAGAATATTCTGCCAGTGTTTGCTTCTGGAAATGAGGGCCCCGGCACCAGCCGTTCCCCCGGCAACTATTGGCAAGCGCTATCAGTCGGGGCATTCAATAAAAAAAGAGAAGTAGCTGATTTTTCTTCCAGCCAGCGATTCATTCGCAAAACTGATCCCATTGTGCCGGATGTGGTAGCCCCGGGTGTCGATGTGATTTCCGCTCGACCCGGCGGAGGCTATCAGGAGATGGACGGCACCTCAATGGCAACGCCCCATATCGCAGGATTGGCGGCGTTGTTGTGGGAGGCAAAGCCTAAAGCGACGGAGACTCAAATCGAGCGAGCTATATTTCAATCCTGCCAGCTTGAATCCGGCATGGATATCGAACGGAGCAGTCGCGGCATTCCTAACGGACCACGGGCGTTAGCCGCATTATTAAAAAAGTAGGATTTTGGACTATTGCCAAAAGGTTCAATCAATCTATGTTTTAAGAGGATAAAATGAGCAAGAAACTAAGGCGGGTGAAAACCGATCCAGAGCTGAGGCGTCAGCTCAAGGCTGAAAATTCCGATATGGAAATGGTTCAGGCTATTTTTACGTTACGCCCTTCTACTATCAAAACTGCAACACCGACAAAAGTCGAAGAAGTGACTCAGGAGGTTTTAGATCGAGTGACAGAGGAAATTGGTGTCAAGGCAGAGGAGATCAATATTTTTCGAAATCTGGGTGCATTTGCTGTCTCTGCGCCACCCAATTTCATCCGCGCCCTGTTGACCGAACCTGAAATCGCATCTGCCACTGCCAATCGACAGCCAGAATCTATGATGATTCCACCCGTAAAGAAGAGGCGTGTGTTGTAACAAATAAGGCTTTTCCAGCAAGCCTGATTTGTTGTAAAACTAACGGATTAAGTCTTCAGACTTTTAATATTTCAGAAATGGATTTCTCTTCGGAGGAGGAGTCCATTTCTCACGCTATTTTTTGTCATTCCCCCCAAATTTCCACTTGACATTTATCGCTTCGTAAGTTATATTAGCTATAAATTAAAAATCAATTTTACCAGGGAAAAATCAATGAAAAAAGAGAAGCGTGCCGAATTGTTGTTGGATCACCACAAAGATACCTTCCAAAATATACTCTATCATTGGAAAGCGAGGAATCGGCTTTTTCTATTCATCCTGATTCTGCTGGCACTCATTGCGCTGGATTTTTATTCGCCAAGCTTCATCTCTCAATGTGTGAACGCTTTTATTCAGAAAAATTTGAGTGAAAAAATTCCAGCACTTGATTTCGAAATCATGGAAACAATCACCATATTTCTCTTGCTCACGCTGGTCATTGAATACTACAAGCGCTCGATGAATGTCGATCGGCAGTATCGTTACCTTATCAGTGTGGAAGAAAACATTTGCGAGGCAATGGGGGGCGATTTTGTGACTCGCGAAGGAAAATCATATTTCAGCCGCACTGGCGTTCCAGAAGCCGAAGGGGAAAATAAACGACCGCTTTACCTTCGATCTGTCGGACCGATTTACACATTTCTATTCCCAGCCGTTTTAATCGTTTTTTTAGGCTATAAAATAGGCCATGATTTTCCGCCAACCAAAATAACAAACCTTTTAACGATGATTTTTGGACTTTTGATTATCGCATTTAATATTTTGTACCTTGCCTGGGCAATTAAAAAGAAATGATTCTGGGCGATTGGGTAATTGGAGTAAAAGGTTATTTGGTAATTGGGCAAAAAAGTCTCGAAGGGATGTTTGAGAATAGCCCCGACTTTCAAGTCGAGGAGAGAAAGGAATAAAAAATTTTTTAAGTCCGCCAGAGACGAATGAAATAAATGTATTCATTGATCAGATAAAAAAAACAAAGGAGACGCCTTATGCCGCGTGTATTCATCAGCTATAGCCACGACACACCGGAGCACATGGATCGAGTACTCAATTTGTCCAATCGACTCCGTTCAGAGGGCGTTGATTGCGAGATCGATCAATATCAGGAATCCCCTCCCGAAGGCTGGCCCAAATGGATGGATCGCCAGATCATTCAGGCTGATTTTGTTTTAATCATCTGCACGGAAACTTATTATAAACGGGTGATGGGCGCCGAACAACCAGGCAAAGGATTGGGTGTGCGCTGGGAAAGCACTCTAACCTACCAGCATCTTTACAATGCAGGCGCCAACAATAAGAAATTCATTCCTGTATTGTTCGATCCTAACGACGATCAATATATTTGCACCCCATTGCAAGGCGCCACCTACTATATTTTGGAACAGGGTTATGAAGATCTCTATCGTCGCCTGACCAATCAACCCAAACATATTAAACCTGAGCTCGGAGAATTAAAATCATTACCTATCAAAGAAAGGAAGCATGATTTCTTTGCGCCACAGATTTCCCTCGCCAAGCTCCCGCCCACTGGCAAAGATTTATTCGGCAGAGAAAAATATCTTAACCAAATTGACGAGGCCTGGGCTGATCCGCACACGCACCTGCTGTGTCTGGTTGCCTGGGGCGGTGTTGGCAAAACCGCGCTCGTCAATGAATGGCTCAACCGCATGGAGCAGGATAACTACCGCGGCGCGCAGCGGGTGTTTGGCTGGTCATTCTACAGTCAGGGCACGAAGGAAGCAGGTAACGCATCAGCCGATGTTTTTTTCAATGACGCCTTAAAATTCTTCGGATTTGAGGGCGAGCCTCCCAGATCCCCCTGGGATCGGAGCAGCGAGCTGCTGAAGCTCATCCTTCAGCAACCGACGCTGCTGATTCTCGATGGCCTGGAGCCGCTGCAATATCCGCCGGGTCCAATGCACAAGGAACTTCACGATAAAGGCATGCAGGCATTTCTCAAAAATTTATCCCGACAGAATAATGGCCTGTGCATCATTACCACGCGATGTGAAATTAAAGATATTGCAGCCACTGTGGGCAAATCCACCAAACAGATATTGCTGGAAAATCTGGATGAAGATGCTGGCGCCGAGCTGTTGCAGCACCTGGGCGTGAAGGGCACCAGGGCAGAGCTGAAAACGACCAGCCAGAAATTCAAGGGACATGCCCTGGCGTTGAATCTGTTGGGCAGCTATCTCGCTGTGGTCCATCGTGGGGATATACGCCAGCAAGACCGGGTGCCGAGCTTATACAAGGATGAAGAACAGGGCAGCCATGCCCGCAATGTGATGGAGACCTACGAAGTCTGGCTGAAAGCCAAGCCAGAGCTGGACATTCTCTACCTGATGGGATTGTTCGATCGTCCAGCGCCGCAAGCCGCGATCGATGTATTGCTGCAAGAACCTGCAATAAAAGGTTTGACAGATAATCTGCAACAAATCTCTCCCAAAGAAATGCAATTTGCTTTGAAACGATTGAGCGACCTGAAACTGCTCACCTGGATAAATGAAACAAACCAGGAAATCTTAGATTGCCACCCGCTGATCCGTGAGCATTTTGGCGAAAAGCTAAAAGCCAGCAGCCAAAAGCGAAGTGCCAAAGGCGAAAAGCCCTGGCAGGAAGCGCATAGCCGTCTTTATGAATATTACAAGAATCTGCCCGAGAAAGAACTGCCCGATACATTGGAAGAGATGGAGCCGCTGTTTGCGGCAGTGGCGCATGGGTGTCAGGCGGGGAAGCATCAAGAAGCATTGGATGATGTTTTTTATAATCGAATTAGAAGGAAAAATGAGGGATACAGTGCTCATAAACTTGGCGCTTTTGGATCTGATTTATCTGCGCTTTCAAATTTCTTTGAGATTTTCTGGAACCAACCTTTTTCTGGACTGACCGATTCAGATAAATCTGTTGTTTTAGGATGGGCAGGCTTCAGTTTAAGAGCTTCAGGAAGGTTGCGAGAAACTATCCAAACATGGGAAATAGGATTTGAACTAGAAATTAAGCAAAAACACTGGAAAAATGCAGCTATTGCAGCAGGTGATATTAGCGAGCTGTATCTGACGCTGGGCGAGGTCGAACGGTCCGTGGCGTCTGCTCGCCAGAGCGTGGACTTTGCCGACCGCAGCGGGGATGATTTTGAAAAAGAGTGCGATCGCACGGTATTGGCAGATGCCCTGCATCAGGCGGGTAAACTGGCGCAGGCAGAGGACTGGTTTCGGCAGGCGGAAGCCATGCAGCAGCAACGCCAGCGAGAGTATCGCTACCTCTATTCCATGCAAGGCTTTCAGTTCTGCGATCTGCTGCTCGCCCAGGGCAAGGCACAGGAAGTGCTGGAGCGATATGAGAAATTTGTGGAATGGCGATTGCCAGGCGATTCGCTTTTAAGTCGTGCCTTAGAAGAATTATCTGCAGGGCGGGCGCATTTGCTTGAAGCGATGTCAGAGGAGCAGCGCCCTTCGACGTTGCTCAGGGCACAGGGCTACCTGAACCAGGCGGTGACGGGCTTGCGGGAAGCGGGTCAGCAAGATGATTTACCACGAGGTTTATTTGCCCGTGCCTTCTATTATCGTGTCCAAAACCAATTCCCCCAGGCCTGGAACGATCTGGCGGAGGCACGGGAGATTGCGGAACGGGGGGACATGGAATTATGGCTGGTGGATTATCATTTAGAAGCGGGGAGGGTGGTCAGTAGTCAGTTGTCAGTCGCCAGTCAGCAGTCTTCAGTTGGCAGTTGGCAGGTGATAGTGGATGGAAGAGAAGTAACATTAAATCGAGAGGAAATGATCGGTCGGATAAAAATGCACGTGGAACAGGCGGATAAGTTAGTGAAAGAGACAAAATATCATCGCCGTGATCCGGAGGTGGAATTGGGGTATGCGGGGCTATTTTGGGCGCAGGGGGAGAAGGGCAAGGCACGAGAACATCTGGAGCGTGGAAAATCCATTTTGGATGAAAAGGGGATTCGGTTTTGGGATTTTGAGGTGAAATGGTTGGAAGAGGTAATTGGGTAATAGGGTAATTAGGTAATTGGGGGTAATTAGTCCCGTTAGGGACTGGATGTTTATAGCCAAAGGCACGCCCCCGAAATGTTTTGTCCCCCTGGGGACATAATGGAATCTATCGGCTGTGTGCGATGCGGGGAATCCATTAAAAATATTCTGTCCCTGACAGGACAGAACGACGTCTTTTACGATTTTTTCTATAAACATGTTGTCCCTAACGGGACTGCGAGGCAATTGGGAATGAGCTAATAAAAAATGATGAGGAAAATGAAGTGACAGAAAAAGCGTTTCAAGATTACTACCCCGACCAACTGGCGCATTGCTATGGCTGCGGGAAATTAAATGAACAGGGTCTGCAAATCAAAAGCTACTGGGACGGTGAGGAAGCGGTTTGTACTTATACGCCCCGACCGTATCACACGGCGATTCCCGGCTACGTCTATGGCGGATTGATTGCTTCGCTGATCGATTGTCACGCGACTGGAACGGCAGCCGCCGCTGCTTATAAAGCTGCGGGCCGGGCAATGGACACGAATCCGCCGTTTCGATTTTTAACGGCTTCGCTGAAAGTGGATTATTTGCGTCCCACACCCATCGATGGCGCGCTGGAGCTTCGGGCGCAGGTAAAGGAAATTAAAGGGCGAAAGGTTGTGGTGAGCGTTACGCTTTCGGCAAAGGGTGAGGTTTGTGCGAAGGGTGAAGTCGTGACCGTGCAGATGCCAGATCATCTTTTGAGTGATTAGGTAATTCGATAATTAGGTAATTTGGAAACTGGGAAATTAGGTGAGTGGGCGAGAGGGTGACTTGGTGTGTACATGATGATTCGAGGGAACCGGAACGTGAAAAAAATCATTCATCTCAGCGATCTGCATATCGGTTTTCAAAAACAGGATTTGAAAAAGCGATTTGAGGGGATCGTACAGAGCATCGCTTTTGTCAAAGAGCCTGCCGATGATTACGTCATTGTCGTGACTGGCGATCTGGTAGAAAAGGCAACTAATCCAGCCAATCTTGAAGCGGCAAAGCTGTATCTCGGTCAGTTGCAGTCTCGCGGTTTTACGGTGCTCGTCGTTCCCGGGAATCACGATTATGGCATGGGCGGAAAAGCGAGTCCGAAGTATCAGAAGAATTTCAAAAGACTATTTTATGACGATGAAAATTGCATCTTTCCGCGGCTGGATATTATTGATGAAATAGCTTTTGTCGGATTGGATTCGATGGAAGAAGAGCTGCATGTGTATGATTGGTTTGGCGCCAATGGGGAGTTGGGAAGAAATCAGCGGGATCGACTGGATGCTTTGCTGGGTCAGGAAAATGTAAGAAAATGCGGGCATCGCGTGATTTATTTGCATCATCACCCATTCGATCCCTGGATGCTGCATGAATTAAAAGACTCTAATGAATTAGGTGATTTATTGAAAAAACACGGCAATATCGATGCGATTTTGTTCGGACATAATCATCATTTTAGAAAATGGAACGGCAAGTGGGGCATTCCGCGTTGTTATGATGCCGGCTCATCCACTCGCAAAGATGACACGCCGAGTTTTCATCGGGTCATCGATCTATCCCGTCCGCCAGCCGATGATTATGATGCGGATTTCTTTTTATGAAATAGAATAAGGATAAAATGGTACGCCGCGCTACTTCTCATTCAGCAGCTTCCGCATTTCTCTGAATTTCGTCTTTTCTGCTTTGCCGATCGTAGGATATTTCATATCAAGGGACTTCAAAGTATTCACAATAATTTCTGCAACCATCAGCCGCATAAAAGGCTTGTCATCAGCCGGAATCGCATACCAGGGCGCCCAGGAACGGGAAGTGGCGTTCAAGCTATCCTCAAAAGCTTGCTGGTAATCGTTCCAGAATTTTCGTTCCATCACATCCGATGGAGCAAATTTCCAGTTCTTCTCTGGCTCATTGATTCGCGATAAAAAACGTTTCCGTTGCTCATCTTTTGAAATGTTCAACCAGAATTTTAAAATGACGGTGCCGTTTTTCGCTAAATGTTTCTCGTGATCCCGAATGGCTTCGTAGCGTTGCTGCCAGAGTTGATCGAGATCGACCATATTAGGCAGTCGCTGAGCCTGAAGGAATTCGGGATGAACTCGCACGACGAGCACTTCTTCGTAATAGCTGCGATTGAAAATTCCAATTCTGCCGCGTTCTGGCAAGCATCGTGTTGTTCGCCATAAAAAATCGTGATCCAATTCTTCCTGAGTCGGTTGCTTGAAAGAGAAAACCTGACAGCCGGCCGGATTGACGCCGCGCATGACGGCTCGAATGGTGCCATCTTTTCCGGCAGCATCCAATGCTTGGAAGATCAGCAACAGCGCATATTGATTATGGGCATAAAGAACGCGCTGCAGCTCATCCAATTCGTCTGTCAAATCCTTCAGTTGTTCTTTGCACTTCTTTTTATTCGGCGCGTCTTTCGGCGGGACGGACGGCGATTTTTCCTGTCGAAATGACCCATCAAACGGGACCAAATATGGATTGGTAATGGCTTCGAACATATTTTTCCCTTCTTAATTTAGTTGGTTAAAAATATTTTTGTCCAATGAACAACGATTTCATTGTTTAGCAACGAGGAAGCTTTCTTCAACCAAGGGACAAAGAATCTCACGGAAATAAAAGCAATAAGAAAGCAATTATATTAACAACAAAAGACCTCAAAGGTCGCCGGGACTTTTGAGGTCTTGTTCATTCTACAAAATTTATTTGCTAATTTGTAAATGTATTATAATGCGCTTCTGCCTGACGCAATCGCTTCCAATCGCTTGATTCGCTCTTCAACCGGCGGATGAGTCGAGAACAGCTTTTGTAAGCCTCCTAAAAATGGATTTACGATGAACATGTGCGCGTGCGCAGCATTGCCTCTTTGCATCGGGACACGCTGCACTGCTTGATTAATTTTTTGCAGCGCTGTCGCCAGGCCGAGTGGCTTGCTGGAGATTTCCGCACCGCCGGAATCTGCTGCATATTCACGCGTTCGTGATATCATAGCGCGGATAATCATTCCTGCCAGTGGAGCGCCGACCAGGATAAAAATCATTCCCAGCGGATTCTGGCGTCGATTGGGATCCCGTGCCACAGCGCCGTACCGGGCAAACTGGCCTAACATCGCCAGCGCGCCTGCCAGCGTCGCAGCAATTGTCCCGGTCAGAATGTCACGATTTTTGACATGGGTCAATTCATGCGCCATCACACCAGATAGCTCGTCATCATTGAGAATATTCAAAATTCCCTCTGTTGCAGCTACCGCAGCGTGCTGTGGATTTCTTCCTGTGGCAAAAGCGTTTGGGGTTTGTTCCGGGATGATATATACTTTTGGCATGGGCAGATTTGCCTTTTGAACCAGCGGTTCAACGATCCGATACAACCGTGATCCTGGTTCAGCCTGTTGTGCTCGATATTGCGCTAACACCATTTTATCGCTAAACCAGTAGGCAAAGAAATTCATCGCAGCCGCCGCCAGAAATGCCAGGACTACTCCCTGCCTTCCGCCGACTTCTCCGCCAATCCATACAAAAAGTACGGTCATCATCGTCATCAATAAAAAAGTACGAAAGTTGTTGCTCATTTTTTCTACCTCTTGAAGCTCGTTTATTGTCTCTTTTTTCCAAACAGTCCGCCGAGCAGGCCACCCAAAACATTGCCAGCGCTTGACGAACCGGAGCCGCCCAATAAACCTTTCATTAAAAATCCGGCAACATCGTCCAGAATACTGCCATCGCCATCCTGATCTAATAAGGCGCCAATGCCGGCGGAGCCAACACCTTGAGCATCACGCTTTTGCGTCAGTGCGCCCAAAACAACTGGAGCTAGCATGGGGATTAATTTTGATGCAATACTGCTGTCTAATTTAAAATTATTGGCTATCATGTTGGTAGCCTGAATGCCGGATTCACCGAGCAAACCGCCCAATCGAGCGTCCACGCTATCGTCTTTTGCTTTTTGCGCAAAAAGTCCACCGATATTTTTCAGAACACTGGCGCTGCCATATTTATCCAAAATATGATCGATTCGTGCCTCTCCACCATATTCATCTTTTTGTACTTTCAATCCGCCTAATATCATAGGGACGAGTTGCGGAATGATTTGCGTAGCGACATTCTTCTCGATTCCCAAATTTTTGGACAACTGTTTCGTCACCTCGGGGCCCAACGTCTTCATAAACTCATCAACAAAACCTGCCATGGTATTCTCTCCTTAACTTGACAGAAATTATTTACACTAAAAATAAAGGAGAGAGCGACAGTTTTTTAATGCCCTCTCCTTTATTTGAATTTAAAATTTAATCATACTAATTTGCGCTCTTGGGAATCCGCAGTACCTGTCCGGGATAAATCAAGTCCGGATCTTTAATCACTTCGCGGTTCGCCTCAAATATCACCGGATATTTCATGGCATTCCCATAATAGGCTTTGGCAATCTTCGAAAGCGAATCACCTTTCTTTACCGTATAAAACACAGTTTCTTCTTCTTTCGGTGGTGAGGTGAAATAATCATCGACCACCTTAGAGACTCCTTTAACGTTGCCAGCTAACAGGATCGCTTTTTCTTTGGTAGCGTACGAATCGCATTGACCATAAAGCGTTACCACCTCGTCCTTATACTCGATTTTTAGGTTTTTAATATGATCGCCCAGATTAGTTATTAACAGATTTTCGAGTTCCTTGCTTGGATCTTTGCCGACACCAAGAATACTGGCGCCGATGTTTTTTAAGAAATCGAACATACCCATAGTTTTATCCTCCTAAAATGATTAGTAAAATTAATTGAAAGCAAGAAGGGTCAATAACTTAATTCAGACCGCTTCTTGATAATTTATAATGATTTCAATTTTTTGAGATTAATAAGTAACCATCGGCTCTAACTTTTTCGCCGCTTCAATCCATGATTCGACCTGGCTCAAGCTGGGAAGCTGACGGACCAGATGGTGTTTATTATTTACTTCTGCTAACTTGGCATGAAGGTTATCGGCCTTCCGGTTTTTTAATTCTTTAACCGTATCGACGCCGGCTTTTTCCAGTAACTCTGAATATTCGCTGGCAATGCCTTTTACTCTAAATAAATCAGCAAAATTTACCCACTTCAGAATCAATGTCTCATCGATTCCTGTTGCAGCAGCTAAATCTTTTCGACCTTTTTTGGTGCAGCCTTTGCTCAATAACGCGCCGACGGTTTTAACTTTCGCCGCAACGAATTTTTTGGCATATACTTCACCGATTCCTTCGATGTCTTTAATTTTGTAGCTTATCATCTCGCTTCTCCTTGTGTTTTTCTGCCCATGTTGAGATATGCTAAAAATTCTTGAAACCAGATGCGATTAGCTCTGACTGGATAGTCGCTGTCAAAATTCGCTTCTGGCGGATAGTTGCAGTGCCGACCTCAATTTATGGAACTTTTAAAAGTTATAAATACATTAAGTTAGTTAATGTTACTTAATTTGAATCCTCGTTTGATTTATTTTTTCGTTTGGTCAATTTTAAAACAGCAACCGAGTTTAGCCTTCAACAAAAAAAATAAACTATTTCAGATAAAAAAATTCAGGCAATCAAACCTCACAAGTTAAAAAACTTGAGGGGAAAAGAAGTCTGATTGCCTGCCTTCATTTTTTTTATACCAAAAAATTTTACTTTGTTTTTTTAACACATTGTTATTGCCATCTGATTCGGTCAATATTTATGCCAAAAAATATTTTAAAGACCAATTTAGATTGCTGAAATATTAATCAAAGATTTTGTTAAACTTAGTAAATGTAGAATTTGCTTAAAATTAATAGTGAAATAAATTTTTCAATTTAAAGCTTCGTCAAATGCCCAGGTTTTGTGAGCGACATCTGGCTTTATAACCAAATATTTGTTTTCACAGATCGATTCAGCTCATTAATTAGTTGACTGGTAAAGATCGCCTTTCTTATCATGGGCTAATTGTGAATTCATGCGTCAACACAGTCAACCACTCAAATTGCATAGCATATTAAAGCTGAATAATTAGAAGCATTTTTAATGCAATATAAAATAATGATAATATTAGGTAAAGTCAAGAGAAAAAAAAGAGCATAATAAAATTTTTGTCACAATTTCTTCTGACCCTTACAAAGAGGGAAAATTGTTTTAAAAATATGAGTGATTTAAAATATTTTACTTGACATTTTTGCTAAATTTGCTATTTTAAACTGGTGCAAAATTTGATGATTATAATGACAACAAGCCTTTAAAAGGAGCTAATTTTATGCAAGACTTCGAAAAATTGGGTGTATTTTACCTGGGGCGTGAGTACGATCTCGAAAAAAAACAACCCCGTGAAAATTTGCTGCTTTATGATTCCAAAGATCTGGTCACCCATGCCGTGTGCGTGGGTATGACTGGCAGCGGCAAAACTGGCTTATGTATCGGGCTGCTGGAAGAAGCGGCTATCGACAATATCCCGGCCATCATCGTCGATCCCAAAGGCGACCTTACTAACCTGTTATTGACCTTTCCAAATTTAACTCCCCAGGATTTTTTGCCCTGGGTGAATGAAGATGATGCGCGGAAAAAGGGCGTGTCAGTGGAAGAATTTGCCAGCCAACAAGCCAGCCTCTGGAAGAAAGGCCTGGGGGACTGGGGACAGGACAGCGCCCGAATCCAGAGGCTTCGGGCGGCGGCCGATTTTACGATTTATACGCCGGGTAGCACGGCGGGCATTCCGATCTCCATTCTCAAATCATTTGCCGCACCGCCCAAAGCGATCCTGGAAGATAGTGATTTATTGAGAGAGCGAATCAACACCACAGTGACCAGCTTGCTCAATCTCATGGGCATCGAGGCGGATCCACTGCAAAGTCGGGAGCATATTTTATTATCCAATATTCTCGATACCACCTGGCAGAAAGGACAGGATCTGGATCTGGCTGCTTTCATTCATGCCATCCAGTCGCCGCCGATGACCAAAATCGGCGTATTCGATATTGAATCGTTTTTCCCCTCCAAAGACCGATTTGGTCTGGCAATGAAACTAAACAACCTGCTGGCAGCGCCGGGATTCAGCGTCTGGCTGGAAGGCGAGCCGCTGGACATCGACCGTATTTTCTTCACTTCAGAAGGAAAACCGAGGATGTCCATTTTCTCCATCGCCCATCTCAATGACGCCGAGCGCATGTTTTTCGTTTCACTATTGCTCACCCAGTTGCTAGGCTGGATGCGAACCCAATCCGGCACGACGAGTCTCCGCTCGCTATTTTATATGGACGAAATTTTTGGCTATTTTCCCCCAGTGGCGAATCCGCCAGCCAAGGCGCCATTGATGATCCTGCTCAAACAGGCAAGAGCGTTTGGACTGGGAATCGTTCTGGCAACTCAGAACCCGGTGGATCTGGACTACAAAGGGCTTTCCAATACTGGCACCTGGTTCATCGGACGATTGCAGACCGATCGCGATAAACAGCGCGTGCTGGATGGTCTGGAAGGCGCCAGCGCCAGCGGCGGTAAATTCAATCGGAAACGCATGGAACAAATTTTAGCCGGCCTGGGCAAACGCATTTTCCTCATGAATAATGTGAATGAAGATGCGCCGGTAATTTTTGAGACCCGCTGGGTGATGTCTTACTTGCGTGGACCGCTGACGCGAAATCAAATCAAACAATTGATGGATGCGAAAAAGGCGGCGCAGCCAATTGCTGAGTCAACCGTTGCATCCGCTCAAGCCACGTCAAAAGCTCGAAAAGCTGAGCCGACAATGGACCGTCCCGCTCTTCCGCCGGACATTCCACAATATTTCCACCCAGTCCGCAAAAGCCAGCCCGCCAGCGCCAGTCTGTTTTATGAACCCATGCTATTGGGTGTTGGCAAGGTCTATTACTCCGATAAAAAGATGGCTATCAACACCGAAAAACCGGTATCGCTGCTGGCTGATTTTTCTGAGCAGCCGTCGCTGATCAATTGGGATGAAGCGCAGCCGATCAGCCTGTCGGAAGCTGAGGTCGAAAAGAATGCCAGCGACGAAAATGCCCGCTTTGGCGAGCCGCCCAATGAAGCAGCCAAAAAAGCGAATTATTTAGAATGGAGCAAAAATTTCAATGAATGGCTGTTCCGCAATCAAAGTCTCGATCTGCTGAAAAGCCCATCGCTGGATGCTGTCTCTCTGCCCGGGGAATCTGAGCGGGATTTCAGAATTCGCTTACAGCAGTTATCTCATGAGAAACGTGATGAACTGGTGGAACAACTCCGACAGAAATATGCGTCGAAGATTGCCAGCCTGGAAGATCGCATCCGGCGGGCGGAAGATGCCGTGGCACGAGAGGCTCAACAGGCGAAGCAACAGAAGCTACAAACCGCAATCTCCTTCGGCACCACGCTGCTCGGCGCTTTTCTGGGCAGAAAAGCAGTGAGCCGTTCGACCATTGGCAGAGCGACTACCGCAGCCCGTGGCGCCAGTCGCGCCATGAAGGAGTCCCAGGATGTCAAGCGAGCTGAGGAGAGCGCGCAGGTATTGCAGCAACAACTCGCCGAGCTGCAGGAGCAATTAGCCGCAGAGATCGAACAGGTGAAATCGAGCGTCGATCCGATGACTGAAAATTTAGAGCGCTATGAGCTCCGACCCAAAAAGACCGATATTTCGGTTTCATTAGTGGCACTCACCTGGACGCCCTATTGGCAGGATGACAAGGGCGGGATGCAGCCGGCGTGGTAAAATTGGAGGGATTGGCAGGATTCCTAAACCTGAGAGGTTTAGGAATCCTTTTTTTCCTTAAAAAACCACTTGACTTTTCCCCAATTTAGCTATAAATTATATCTGCAATGATGATGACGACCTGAACCTGCAATCATATCCCAAGCTGATAAAAACATCGAAATCTGAGCCAGAACCTGAATCAGACCCGTGAATAAAAAATCATTGCAAAGGGGGATTTGGGTTTTTTTATTTGTTATGCACCTCATTTTCTATTCCGAAATATACTACCACAAACGAAATGAACGAAAGGAGCTACCTTATGAACCGATTAAATCCTATTCTGATCACTATTTTTTTACTGTTCACTGTTCACTGTGCCTTCTCCCAGGGCATCTGGAAGACCTACACCCGTGAAGATGGACTGGCTTGTGATACAGTTAATTGTATAAATCAGGATAAGATGGGCAATATGTGGTTTGGCACAACAGGCAATGGCTTAAGTAAAATGGATACCAATGGCATCTGGACTAATTTTTTAACTCGAAGTGATCGTCTTTCCTGGGTTACAGATATTGAAATCGACAGCTTGAACAATAAATGGTTAGCTTATCAATCACGACCAGGAGATTACGTAGTAAAATTTAATGATTCAACTTTTACTTATTATCATCTGCCAACCAATACACCGCCGGGATGTTTAGGTCAAGATTCTTTGGGTCAGATCTGGTGCGGGACATTTATGACAGATACCTATTGGTTTGACGGAACTGCCTGGCATCTTTTTTATGTGTGGGGGCTCTGGGAAGCTTATGACTATGTAACAGATATTAGAACTGATCGTTTTGGTAAACTATATTTTTCACACAGACGCGGTGTTTCTACCTTGAATGAAATAATTTCTCTTGCTGGTTGGACATATGATCTTGCCTTCGATAGACAAAACCGTCTTTGGTTTGGAGTAAGCGATGACCAACCCGGATTATATATGTTTGATGGCAACCAGTATTATCGCTGGACTAAAGATAATGGTTTAATTGATCCAATAAGTCAGCTTTGGGATGTTGCTGTTGATTCTAATAATAATGTGTGGATTGCCAATGGTTGTCATGGCTACCCAATAACGGAATTTTTTGGCGTCTCTAAATTTGATGGTGCCAAATTCACTCATTTTAATGTAGAAGATGGTCTGGTATATGGTTTTGTCTCGGATATTTTTGTTGACAGAAAAGGCGATGTCTGGTTTGCTACAATGGGGGGAATTTCAGTTTTTCATGATACAACCAAAACAGCAGTTGAAAATATTGAAACTACGACGTCCAATTCAAAAACATTCTCACTCTATCAAAATTATCCCAATCCATTTAACCAGCAAACAATGATACAATATGAATTAACCGATAAAAACATGATAGAACTAACGATTTATAATTTAGAGGGAGAGGAGGTGAGCATATTAGTATCAGATAAGCAACAAAATGGTTTCCATCAAGTTACTTGGAATGGAAAAGATAAATTTGGAAACGAGGCGAGCAGCGGAATTTATATTGCGGTATTGAAATGTGATAACTTTCAAAAGTGTGTAAAGTTAAGTTTAATTCGTTAATAGCGAAAGTAATTTTCTAAAATAATTTTCCTTGACAATTACCAAAAAAATGTTATATTAATGTCAAACAAAATTCGCTCCCCTTTAAACCGATCCAGCGAGAATGGAAAGGGGCGTTTTGAGAGAAGTGCCTTCATGCGCCCCAGGAAGGCTTTTTTTATGTCTAAAAACGGAAACGGCATGGAACGAAAAGTTAAGGCAAAAATCATCGACGAAGTCGGCTTGAAGCGAACCATCACGCGGCTGGCGCATGAAATTCTGGAGCGAAACCGAGGAGGTGAAAATTTAGTCATTGTCGGCGTTCGGACCCGGGGAGTATTTGTCGCCCAGCGAATCATCGACGAGATTGCCAAGATCGAGGGGCGACAGCTCAAGTTAGGAATTCTCGACATCACCATGTATCGCGATGACTTTCGGGAACGGTTGAGACAGCCAGTGGTGCAGCAAACCGAAATTCCGTTTGATCTTTACGAAAAAAATGTCGTGCTGGTGGACGATGTGCTTTACACTGGCAGGACGACCCGTGCCGCGCTGGAAGCGTTGATGTCGTTTGGCCGACCGGCGAAAATTCAATTGGCCGTGTTGGTC
>JAEAME010000458.1_pt1 | contig 42205 bp, 64 predicted proteins | sample 8958731 | NCBI WGS metagenome assembly JAEAME01 (sample SAMN16933194, study PRJNA681113) | bioreactor sludge metagenome | isolation source: anerobic bioreactor sludge (Control) | place: India:Bengaluru | collected 2018-10-24
TGACAATTTCGAAAAATGTGATATAATAGCATCGTGACATGATTATATACATTCCCAAATTTTGGGCGCTATTTCTATCTCGCAGTATCCGCAGTATTGCGGACTTGCAGGGATAAATTATCGCCTTTTGTAGGGTATACGCGCCAAGTAGCTTTTGGAAAAATCAAGGCTGATTGGCGTTTCATGTGTATATAATACCACATAAAACCTGTGATGTCAATACTTTATCCAAAGAAATCGTGTGACAAATAAAATATGTGGTTTTTGTGCATAATACATAAAATGTGTGATGGGGCGTTATATGGACGTATTAAATAGAATTTTGGAATTGATGAAAGAAAAGTCAATTAAGCAAAGAGACTTAACTAAATATTTGGAAATAAGCGAACAGTCCTTTACTGAATGGAAGGGTGGCCGCAACAATTCATATATAAAGTATATTAATAAGATAGCGGACTTCTTAAATGTCTCCACCGATTACCTGCTTGGTAAGGATGAAATAAAAAAACGCCCCACGTCCGAAGACGCGGAGCAAATCGCGGTATATTTATCTAATCCCGTTATTAAGGAACTATACGATAATTTTTTAAAGCTGCCCCCGGAGGAGCAGGCGCAATTTTTGAAAGAGTTACAGGACAAAGTTGATCTGCGGCTCTTACGCGAACAGCGCAAGCAAAGCGAGTAAATTCATTCGGATCAATTTTAAGTAGTTTCGACGCGAGTGTCACAAATTGCAGTGTCATTTGGTTATCCGATATTTCCACGTTCTAATCCTCCATCAATCTTGCACACATTAATATCGAACATCTGTTTGTTTTTATATATTATAGTCCAATTATTCGGAATTGTCAAGCAAAATTTAAGGAATAATGAAAATTTCTTCCACGGTAGTACGAAGTGCCCGAGCTATCCGTATAGCGGTGTCAACGCGCGGATTATATTTTCCTTTTTCAATGTCGCTGATCGTGGATTGACCTATCTGAGCGGATTTGGCCAACGCCCCTTGCGTTATACCCCGCTTATATCTGTAGTCGCGAACTCGGTTGCTAAAAGTAATAATATACCACCTAACCCAATAATGCAATAGTTTATCGGTATGCCGATAAAATTCGTTAATTTTCGACACTTTTATATGTAAAATGTAGCAAAAATGGCGAACAAAACAAAGCCTAAAATGACACAAAAAAAATCAATCTTAGGTAAGCAATATAATACCATATATCAATATTTTTTGACAATAGATATTTCAAAAATAAAAAAGCCAATTTATGGCGATTGCAGAGGTGTATATGGCTGACAAGTGTTGGGTGTGCCTTAACTGCGGTGCGTGGGAACGTGACGACGGAAAAGAAAAAGCGCCGTTTTGCGGCGATTGCGGTACAAAAATGATAGCGGGGTTTGTTGACCCGGATACCGGCAGGCCGTATGGCGCACAAGAGAAGCCAAAGCAAGAACCCGAGGACGATTTTGTATATCATGGAAAGGTCGACTATACTCCGCCACCTGCTTATACATATGAGCAGAAAAGACCATCGCTGAAATGTCCTAAGTGCGGCAGCGATAGAATAAACGTTGCGCCTGTTACCGATGTGTGGACGCAACACCGCGGCTGTATTGGCTGGTGTTTGTGGATTTTACTTACGCTTTGCACCTGCGGGTTGATGATTATAATTCCGCTCATAACCAACAGCAAGACCAAATCAAAGACCCACTCTGAAGCAGTTTGTCAAAATTGCGGGCATCACTGGCAAGTATAAAGCTTATGCCAAAAGGATATAAAAATGAAAGGTTCATATCGCTATCAAAAAGTATATAATGGAGTTCGTATTGACCTTACCGCGTCCGACCCTGACGAGCTGGACGAAAAGGTAAGACAAAGAAAAAACGAGATTGACGCGGGGCTTTCTCTGCATAGCGCGAAGATAACAGTTAAAACGTGGTGCGAGGAATGGGTGAACGCCTACAAAGTCGGCAAGGTGTCAGAACCTTATTGTAAAGACATTCAAAACTATCTCACGAGTTATATTTATCCCGATCTCGGCGCAATGGTATTAAAAGACGTGCGCCCAATAATGATTCAAAAATTGTTAAATAAGCACAGCGGTAAAAGTATGTCTTTGCTGACTAAGCTTCGCGCAGTGCTGAACGATGCTTTTAAACAAGCAATTATTGACCAATATATAACCGTAAATCCTGTCTCCGGTATCAAACTGCCAAAAGCTAAAGCTGGAACACACAGAGCATTAACCGACGCAGAAACTGAGCTGATGTTGCGCGTATGTGACAAGCATTATGCCGGGCTGTGGATAAAGATGATGTATTATTGTGGTCTGCGCCCGCAGGAAACCGCGACGCTGACATGGGGCGATATTGACGAAACGCACAAACGTATAAACGTAAAGCTCGCTTTAAAAAAATCCGGCAAGGTTGGCGAACCGAAAACAAAATCGGGCATACGCGCCGTACCGATGCCGGAAAATTATTTTGCAGAATTAGTCGCTTCGCGTCCTGCTGATGCGGACAAGAATAATCTTATTTTTTCAACCGAAGGCGAAAAAAACACCGAACACGGAGGGAAGCCCCTTGACCACAAGGCAATGCTTCGCCGCTGGACAAGCATTAAGCGTGAAATGGACATTGCCGCTGGCGCAAAGGTAGAGCGTAATAAAATAACGGCCTCGGTCATTGCACCGGACCTGCAACTGTATTGTCTGCGTCATACCTACTGTACAAACCTCATGCGTGCCGGTGTGCCAATAAATACCGCTAAATCGCTTATGGGACATAATGACTTGCGCATGATAGCAAAGGTTTACGGACATCACACAGACGACCAATCCGACGTGGCGGCAAGTCTTTTAGAGACATTTTATAACGATAAAAAAAGGGACTAAATCAGGGACTTCAAAAACAAACGCCGAAAAACAAGCGTAAACAAATCGCTTATATTTTAATATTGCTGAATGGCATTCAGGAGGTCATGGGTTCGATTCCCACTATCTCCACCACAAAATATAGCGCAATATCAAGTGTATACCACAAGATATTGCGCTTTTTCTATGTTTTTAAGGCGATTTATCAGTCATTAACTGGAAAACGATATAGCGTTAATGGGCGTTTTGAGCCGAACATAGACAATAAAAATAGGGACTAAGTTAGGGACTAAAATAGGGACTTTACAGGTCAACCGCCCGGATGATTTCAAGCGCCGACTTCGGCGGCTTTTTGTCCGAGATAAGTATTATCGGTGGAAAGCGGGTAAAATAATTTTTGTACTCGCCGCCTTGCTTTAAACGTTCATACTTGCCAACATCCAAAGGCTTGTGTGATAGCTCGATTTCGACAAACGCTGGAATATTGTCAAATTTAATCAACGCGTCGGGACGTATGCCAAGTATAGGCGGTTCTTTCGCAAATTGCGTTACACTATGCTTGCGCGATAAATCGCGGTAAAAATCGGTCAGAGCAAGGCTGTGCAAAAACTGTTTCGGTTTTTTTATGTACCATACGTATTCTGCGCCTGGACCGTCGCGCTCGCGTTTGATCTCTTTGTGCGAATACAGCTCATTTAAGCGATTCCGCGCCACGCGGCTAGATGGATAAAATAATTCTTCTATGGTAGAAGTCCGCGCGATGTGAAACGTGTTTAAAAAATCCATAACTTTTTTATCGCGTGGCGTAATCATTCGCCACCGATCTCGGAAAAAATGTCTTTGAGTTTAGGAACACGCGGTGCTGGCTTTTTAACTTCAATGTATGGTTTTATAAGTTCGGTAGCGCGTTCCACCGATAAGTAAGGTACTTGCACTTCGGTCAGCGCGCCGCCGCGTTTGAATAACCCGTGTCCTTTGCCCGCCAGCTTTTCTAAGCCGCCATCGTCAATAATAATCCGGCTGTTTATGTCCGTGCTTGTTTTAAGCCCCAACACGACAGCACAGTTTGATTTTATCCTGCCGTTTAAAACTTTCGCGTCTGGACGCTGCGTGCAAAGTATTATATGTATTCCGCACGCGCGCGCCATTGCGGTTAAATTTTCGATTAGTTGAATTGACTTTTTTTCAGTCATGAGGTCGGCAAATTCGTCTATGATTAGCACTTGGCGCCGCATGTAACGGCCATGCTGCGCGGTGTATGCTTTAATATCCGGGCAGCCTGCCTCCGCGAAAGTATCATATCGCCTGCCGACTTCCTCTCGAATATGTGAGAGAAGTGTTTCTGCTTCCTCACGTGTCCGCGCAAACTCTTTGACTTTGCGGCAATCTTTAAACATGCCCAGTTCCGCGCCATACTTTAGGTCGATAAGGTAAAACTCAACACGCGCGGTGATGATTAGATTTACAATAATTGCTCGGAGTGCTGTAGATTTGCCCGAACCGGTTTCCCCGGCGATTATCATGTGCGGTTCGCCTTTCGCAAGGTCGGCAAATATCAGCTTCCCACCGCGGTCGTGACCGATTAAGACAGGCACATCACCAGGTGCTGTGGTCACGGTATACTGATAATCATGTTTAAAAGGCTCGTCATAGACGCGTAGCAGCAGATTTTTATAACCGTATTGTATTGCTATTTCTTTGCCGAGCCATTGAGATATAGCGAGTTCTTTTTTGGCGAAGTCCTCGGACGACATGCCAACCGGTAACGTAAATTCGTATTGTGTATAGCCATCTTTATTCTCGTGACCTTTTTCTATTGGATACGAACCGTCTGTACCCAACCCAGCGCCCACGAACAATTTATCGAATTTGCTGTGCTCAATGCCATATTGCACAAGCGCGTAAATTCCGGATATTGCTATTATGTATGACCAAAAACATGGGAAGTAAAAGATGCATGAAATACCCAGCCCAAGTGAAAGCGTCCCGATCTCAAGCAAGACGTATTTTGTGGGTTTTTTGTATTCTTGCATATACCAACACCTCTGTTATCTAATATACCATGGGTATACCATCAAAGTTATATACTATCTACTATATATAACATAGTTCCATATTGTGGTTTTTACTTATATGTATTTTTTTTATTTTTATATTCTTCTAATTTTCTCCATTCCCCGCCTCCCCGTTCCCCGCGCCCCGCGCGCGTTGCGGTTTGGTTGAGTGGCTTTTTGATGTCCTTTTTTCAATGATCGGCGGTGATTTATTTCTCTGATATTATTGTGCCCCGATGTCGGCTTATTATCCCCGGTGCTTTTTGCCATTATGATTTTTGATTGAACAGCCGGGAATTAAATGCTTTTCGACCATCGTTTTAACGTAGAAGTTTGCGGCGCGTTTGCTTAATAAGGCTTTGACTAATTTCATTTGATTTATCTTTCTGCCGGGTTGACCGGTTGTTTTTTTTGCTCTGATATTATTATTATCCCCATATACAACCGGATTATGTCTGTAATGTTTATCCATAAAGGGAAAAAAAGATTATTCGTCGCCTTTTATTTTATCGCGTATTCCAATGTACGCGCCGTGCTTAATACGTTCGTCGGTGGGGTAGGGGGTTTCGCTGTCAATGTACCACCTATTGCCGGAGCGCACCGCGGGAATATCGCCATGTTCTACACGCTCTCTAACCGTTGATATAGATTTTCCATGCATTTTTGCGTATTCGCTGAGTTTGATAAACATAGTGTTGTTCTCCTTTTATGTCCTTTTGTTGAATTATACCATATAATACCAATCAAGTCCATATAGCCCCTTTCTACTCTTAAAATATTATTTGCTTCTGTTATCATTATATCGTTCTGTCAACGGATTGTTATACTATTAAACCTATATTTACAAACAATTCACAATTGGAAAGGCATAAAAAAGCGGGAGCAATAAGCCCCCGTCATACTATTTAAGTTGTAAAACTGCCGCTTCAATCATAGCCCGCGTTGCGTCTGAGATGTTGTCAAGGTCGACCGTGATGCCTTTCGCCGCCAATGCCTTGACAACGTAGTCAAGTTTTTCTGGTCCGCGCCCCGAACCGGTGAAGATTTGTTCGGCGGCACTGACGAAGATGCCAACCCAGCGCGAGAGCTGCTCCAACTTTGCGGCGGGTAACTTTGTGCGAAGGTAAACGATCAGCACCGCGATGCCTGCACCGGCAAGACCGATAACTGATATGATAATGGGTGTTATGTCCATAATTCAATCTCCCTTATGTATTTGGATAATCATTTTGATTTGTGCCGTCCTGTGACATCTGCCGGGCGGCTTTTTCTGCGGCAATCTCGCGGTATTTGATGATGCCACCCACAAGCGATTCGACACCGCCCGCGCCAAACACTCCTGCAATTAGCGCCGCCGGTTCGCCTTTAGTAATCAGCCAGCCGACATAGCATACAATAGCAAATATTCCGAGATAGATGTATACGCCGATAAGCAGTTTTTTTAGGTACCTCATACCTTTGTCAAAATTGATACATCAACCGCCGCGGTGGCAGTTTTGCCACGCCCAATTACAACACGCTTGCCGGTGACGCTCAACACATCGTAGCTGTCGAAGTAGATCACAAACAGCCCCGCGTTGCCGTATGTCTTGCCACGCTTCACGCCCTGTTTGTCGGTGTTGTACTTGGTCACGCATACCTTATCCCCCGGCTTAAATGGTGCTACGGTCACTGTAGCGGGTTTGGGGGCATTTGCGACTTTTGCAGGCAATGACATATAGCCGTAGTTGATGTCTGTGTCGGTAGCAATGCCGTCAATCCTTGCCTTGCCAATTTGCCATATAGCAGGCTTGCCGTATTTTGTCGGCACCGCGTCAGGCTTTAGCACGTCGAAAGTGATACACTTGTCCGCGCCAAGCGGCCATTGTGCAAGCCAAAGCGGGTACGATTTAAGCCGTGTCCAATCGTAGCGGTATAAGATGTAGTTGGGATTAGTGTAGATGCCCGGCGTGTAGCCTGCGGCTTTTACCGTGTTGCAGAACGCAAGCGCCATAGCGGAGCGCAATGCAGGTGTATATGTAATACCTTTTTTTGCGCCGTATGCTTCGCTGTCGTCCTCTAAATCGAAGTATACCGGCAAGTCGATTTTGTAGCCCTTTAGCATTGCACAACAATATTTCGCTTCTGCCGCCGCGTCAGCCGCTGTCAGTGCGTAGGAAAAATGATATATGCCAATCGGCAAGCCCGCCGCAGTTGTGCCCTTGATGTTCGCGGAAAACTGCTTGTCCGTGGTCTGTGCAAAGCCTGTGCGGATTATAGCAAAGTCGATGCCGCTTGCTTTGACTTTTGCCCAGTTGATTACGCCGTTGTTATGCGATACATCTATGCCCTTGCTCATTGCTCCTCCTTTTCCACATTGTCAAGTCGCATTTCCACTTTTGTCATGCGCTCGACAAGCGTGTTATGCTTTTCAACTTTTTTTTCAAGCTGTTCAATACGGTATGTGGTCAACTTGTTCGAAACGATAATGCCGCCAAAAGATGCTGTCATTGTGCCGATTACAGTTATAATTGCAATGATGATTTGAGATACATATTCTGGCATTACTTGAATGTTCCTCTCGCTTTAAATTGGATACTCTACAATATAAGTTCCTGATATTTTTGAAACTTTCACGCGCTGTCCAACAGTAAAGGTTATCGCAGTATTATATTTGTATTTTTTCTGCGCCGCCGCCGTCTCACCGTCAAACTGTAGCGTAAGACCGTCCGCCGCAACAGCAGTTACAGTCGCGAAGTTGCGTGGGGGTTGCGGTGCAAGTTCGGCGGCAAGGCGGCGCTGTCCTTGATAGTTTAGCATCATATTATTGCGCGGGGTCTGATTCGGCTTCACCCTTGCGCGGCTGTGCGATGATGTAATTGTATTGTTCCAGCGTGATAATGCCCGACAGATATGCGCGTTTCACTAGGTCTTTGCCCCACAGCCCGTCCGTGTAATTTTTAAGCACTCTTTTGTAGTTCATACTTAAACCTCCTTATGCAGTAGCGTCGGGGTCAGCGTTCACGACCGGCATTGCAAGCAGTACCTGCGCTTCAAGCGCGGCGGCAATGCGTTCCTCGGTGGTCGATTCGCCGCTTGAATTAGGGTTGTCCTCGAACGCTTCGATGGCGGCTAACACTTCCGCATCAGTCATGCCGTCGGTGATTGCCGCGCCTTGTTTTTTGTAAAATTCGACAGTCGCACCATATTCCATGAAGCAAGTGCCGTTGATTGCACCATTACCAACGATTACTTTGATGTTGGGGTTAGCCGCCCACGGTGCGAACGCGGATATGTATTCTTGCGCGGTAAAATGGTTTTTGCCGGTTGCTTTGTCACGTCCGAGCGTGTATATATCGGAAACTTTATCCCATATTGCGTATTTTGACATTTAGTTTACTCCTTAAATATTTTTATTAAACGACTTGATATACATCAACTACAGCAGAAGCAGATCCGGCATTACCACCACCAAACAACGCATAGTCGCCAATGTATGCTGCAGCTAAATCACTTCTACCAACCGATAAAACTGTAGGAGTAGTGCGAGTTAATAATGCGTCATAAGCATCTACCACCATAGAATTTGTGCTACCACCGCCAAACAACGCATATTCCCCAACATTAGCAGCAGCTAAATAGCTTCTACCAGCAGATAAAGCCGTAGGAGTAGTGCGAGTTAATGATGCGTCATAGGCGTCAACTGTTGTATAGCCCGATCCACCACCAAACAATGCATAATTTTCAACGTGCGTTGCAGCTATATAACGCCTAGCAACCGATAAAGCTGTAGGAGTAGTGCGAGTTAATGATGTGTCATAGGCATCCACCACGGCCGAAATTGCGCTATCATATCCACCACCAAATAGAGCATAATCGCCAACATTAGTAGCTGATATAAAATTACGAGCAGTAGAAAGTGATGTTGGAGTACTGCGTACCAAGGAGGAATTATATGCATCTACTGCCGCGGAAGGTGATGAACTTGCACCTCCACCAAACAATACATAATTTCCTACATTCGAGGCGGCTAAAGTACTTCTTCCGACAGATAAAGCGGTTGGCTGCGTGCGAGCTAATGTTGTATCATAGGCATTTACTGTCGTTATATTGCTATACCCACCACCAAAAAGGGCGTAATTCCCAATGCTCGCGGCTGCTAAACTATATCTTGCGGTTGACAAAGCGGTTGGCGTACTTTTAACCAATAATGTGTCATATGCGTCTACAACTGCGGAATTGGCAGAGCCAGTATGCCCGCCACCAAACAACGCATAATTGCCGACACTTGCGGCTGTTAATTTGTATCTTGCGACTGACAAGGCTGTGGCCGTCCCATAATAAGACAAGACTTTTGGCACATCAATGATAATTCCACCGCTTAAATATCCAACCGTGCGCCGCGCTGTGTGCGTCATAGCCGCGTTCGCGTCAAGCGTCATTGTCCAGCCGATTTCCGAAAACACGCCCGATAAGTCGCCGTTGCCGAGCGCCAGAATGTCGTTGACCGTGTGCTCGGGGTTGAGCATAGTCTCAAACGTGACAGTTTCGTCGGATAGCAATGACTTTGCCATGAGGTTAAACGCAAAATTATCAAGCGCCGTCTGTGACGCAATATTGTCAACTTTAGTCACACTTAACACGCGTGGTCTGTACGCTGTGCTGTAGGGGTTGTCCTCGCTGTCATTTTCGATGACCGAGGTCAGCGGCGCGGTTAGTTCGGGGTTGGAACACATCACCATGAACACGTTCGGCTTGCCGTGTCGGTCAGCGGACATTGTGTAGTCTGCGCCGATTATGCTGTAGCGGTCGGCAAGATATGTTATGCCGACGTTCGCGGGTGTCGCTTCAACGGTGGGCGTGAGTTGGATTTTGCCGTCGTGGTCGACATATGCGCTGCTGTACGACATTTCAGAAAGCAGCGCGTTGATGATTGTCAGCCTGTCCGTGCCGACTTCCCAATCTTCGCGGGCAGTCGCCAGCGTCAGCGTGCTCGGGGTTAAATTATAATTTGTTATGCCTGCGTCGGTGAGCAGGGCATATATCGCGTCGGTGTAAAGTGTACCTGCGGCGAAATATGCCCTCGCTTCAATTTTAGATTGCTTTAGCAGATATAAGCGACTGTACCCCTCGACTTCGATTGTGGTTATGCCGTCGTCGGCAGAGAGCTTTTCAGAGGTGATTATGTAATAGCCGAGGTTGTATTCGTCGCCGTTGATTGATGCTATCACGTGCAGTTCGTCGGATAAAAAATCAACGCCCGCCGTGCGATAGTCGTAGAAACTTCCGCGAAATGTGATTTTCAATTCAGAATCGCTTGTCATATTGATTGACGGCGCGGACGATGCGTAAATCTGCACGCCGTCAACCTCGTACCTAAACCTTACCTTAACTTGCGGGGTAGTTAGTGTCATAAGCCACCTCCTCGTTGTAATCGACTTGTGTAATTGACATTGACAAGTCGATGTACTTACCCACACTGCGGTTGATGTTGTCGATCATGCCGATAATGCGGTTGCCGCGCCTATCCTTAAATACAACAACAGCGCCCTTAAGCGCCCGAATTGCTTCAACTTCCTCCGGCAGTTCAAAGCCGTATTTCAAGCTGACTTTATTGGATTCTTGTTCTGCCACAAACGCGACAGGGTGTTTTCGTCCGGCAAAATACCGATACGATATTGCTTCAGATTCGCTGTACTCGCGCGTAATTGGGCTGCCCAGCGCGTATTTAAGCGGTAGCCACTCCAGCTTATCGACCGTTGAAATTATGTCAAAGGGCAGGGAAACGTTTTGCAACGAATCATTTGACATCGTGTAATTGCCGCCTGAACGCGGCGCGAGAATTGAATAGGTATGCGCACCGTTTGTAAGCGCGTCGGTGAACGTTGCGCCGACTGTCGTTCCGATAGGCACGCCATCGCGTAGCACATAATAATTGTCGTAATTGCCATCCGTTACCCATGTCAAGCCCACACCATAACCGGATTGATATGTACTTAAAAGAATATCAGCGCCGGGCGTATTCGCTATATTGACATATAGCAGTTCAGTCCACGCAGACCACACGCCAAGCGATGTTTGCGTCCTGACTGTGATTGCATATGCGTTATCGGCAAAATACCGCGCCGGACGATGTGAGCCGGTTGTGCTGTAAACCGTGCCGCTGTCATAATCGTCTCCGATTTTTACCTGATATGCCGCTTGATCTGATGCAGTCCACGTAACGGTCGGCATTGGCTTTCCATTACAAGACACGCCCGAGGTGCTTGCATTAGTCTGCACGGTCACTGTGGCCTGTGACCAACTCGATACAACCGTGCCCGACTGCGTATAAGCACGCACGCGCCAGTAATATGTGCCGGAGGATAGCGTGCCGCCAGTTACGACGCACTCATGGTTTGCGCTTGCAACTTTGTTAGCATAGGTTGTCCATGTTGCGCCGTTATCGCTGGAGTATTGCAAGTCATAATGGGTTTGTGCTTGATTGGCGTCCTGTGCAAAAGACCATGTAAATGTTTGGTTTTCATTGCCGACGATAATGCGATTTTTAGGTGACAGCGCTTCGACGGTTGCCGGAGCGATAGTGTCGCCGTATTCCATCACGATATAAGTTGATTCGTCATCGCTAAATATTCGGCTTAATGTGCTCGATATATGGCGCAGTCCGATGCCACTGTTAATGATTTGTGCCATCGTATCGCGGTCGGTAATGTTTATAAGCCATTTAGAATTGGATACAACCGTGCTCGGATTAGATAAAAGCGGTGTCAGCGATTTTACTGTGTTATATATGGTTTCAGCACTTGCATTTCGTGAAAGCGTTGACGGTAATATGCAAAGCTCGACGCCGGCTTCGATGTTTAATATAAAGGCAAGTATTTGCAGCGTAAAACTGCTTATTTCATAGTTGTCTAACAGAGATGTATCATAGTTGTCAAACCATAATGCAGTAACATAGTCGCTAGTAAGAGTAGATGAAAATGTATGAGGGCCGCCAATGGTTGGCGTGCCACCATAAAAAGTGTTTAGATTATATGTAACTACACCTTGCGAAGTATTTTTTACTGCTTCTTGCGCTATTGCACAACCAATTTTAACCGTACTCATTTATTCCACATACCCCGCGCGCTGCTGTTGTTTCGCTTCGTCTGCTATACGCAAAATGTCGTTAAGGTTTTTCACCTTACTTACGTCAACTGTAATGTTGTAATTGTTTACTGGATTGGTTGTTTTTCCTGCCGCTGCAGCCGTTTGAACTATGCTTTCGCTTGCGGTCTTTTCTGCAGGGCGCTCGCCAATAATCAAATATGATACTTTGCCAGTTTCGGTATTAATTGAATATCCGCCGTTTCCGTTTGGTATTTCGACATTTCCGCTTGCAATGTCAGCGGCTAATTTTGTTGCCGCTGCTGTAACTTCGGCAATTTTTTGCTGTTCATACATTTGCGCGAGTATTTTATCGGTTGCGGTGCCTACGCTATCAGCTGCAGTTATTCCCGCGGCGGTTGCCGCGTCAGATATAGTATTGTTAAGCGATTTAACCGCATCGGTGGTTTCGGTAAGCGCGCCGGTCAAGCTGCTTCCAAGCGTGCTGACAGATTTATCTTTTGCAAGGTCGTCGCCATCTGTCATTTTAGACTGCGCGTTTTCTTTTTCCATAATTGCATTTAATACAAGTTTTGCCGCATCATAGTCTTCGGCTGCCACAAGGGATTTATATTGTCTGCGTAATTCTGCTATTTCCGCTTGGGTTTCTGTTTCCTTTGCGGGTGAATCGGTTGATTTCACGGAATTGCTGGTATTCGATTTTTTAAGTGCGGCATCACCGTCAAAAAGGCCGCCCACGTTAAAGCCCGAGCTATAACCTACTACAAAATCAGCGACAGCGGCTCCGGTTTCACCAAACATTTCTTCAAAGGACATTCCTGTCATTCTTTCAATGATTCCTTTGATGGCCTTTGGCAAAAAAGTCGCGAAAGCTTCGATAATCTTAGGAATGTTAGTAAACAGTGACACAAGCAAGTCGGAACCCGCATCGCCCATTTTGCTTTTGTTTTCGTCAGAGGTTATCAATCCGACAAGGTTATCGATTAATTCTGGTATAGCTTCTGCCCACGCATCAACAATACTAGGAATGTCTGCCAATATAGCCGATAGCAATTCGATTCCGGTGTCGGTTATTTGCGGTATTGCGTTAATTAAGAACTTAACAATACCCGTTATTAAATCCGGTAAAGCCGCTATGATTTGCGGTATTGCTTTATATAGACTTTCAACCAAGCCCATAAACAGATCAAGTCCCGCCTGCAGTATAACGGGTAGCTTATCGACAAGCCCCTGCGCTATTGTCGTGACAGCCTGCACCGCCGCCGGAATAAGCGTAGGCAATGCCTTTGTTATGCCGTCCGCGAGGGATGTAACAAGCGTGAGCGCTGCATCGACGAGCAACGGGAGATTATCAATAAGCGCGTCGACTATGGTTAATATTGCGTCAACCGCTGTAGGGATAAGTTTCGGGAGCAGCGACAATATAGTGTTAAGCATCTGTGTAAAGATGCTTGTTACCGTTTCGAGCAGTTCCGGAAGCAGGTCGCCTATCGCTTGTATAATTGCATCTGCAACAGGCGGGAGCGCGGTTACGATGTTCTCCAGCACCGGGACAATGTTTTTTACGACCGCTTGAAACGCGTCTACAAGGTTTTGCGTGAGGTTGGCCATATCTGCGTTGGCGTTTCCAAGCCCCGCCGTAAACGAGGATAGCGCCGCCTCCAGCATTCCGATAGAGCCGCTTATGGTTTCAGTCGCTTCTTTAGCAAAGTTCCCGGCATATTGCTCGGTCTGTTCGAAGAACATCTGCATCGCGAGCTGCGACTTTTCGGCGTTGCTTGCGCTCGCCCAGACAAAATCAAGCCCTTTGGACACGGCGTATGCCTGAATGCTGGTCGCGTTCATCGACACACCGAGGTTGTCCATCATAGTAAAATTGCCTTTTGCCGCGCCGCTTACGGCCTCCATCGCCGTGGACATATCAATGCCCATGACCGATGCCATATCAGCCGCGCGTTGCATGGCTTTAGTGGTCAGATCAAGACTTTCCTGCTGTGCAATGCCAGAGCCTTGAAACAGAGCGCCCATTTTATTGGCGGTCGCAAGGTATTCAGACTGTGATATTCCGAGGTTCTTGTATGCTTCCTCGCCGGTTTTCTGAATTGAAGCAGCATACTCGCCAAATACAGCCTCCGAGCCGCCGAGGTTTTGCTCGAGAGCCGAAAACTGTTCAACAACTTCCTGTCCCATCTTGACAGCTGCCGCCGCCGCCGCGACAGCAACCGCGCCCATTGCAGCACCGACGCCCGCAACGACACCACCGAAGACTTTAAACTTTGAACCGGATTTTTCAGCGCTTTCGCCTGCATCTTCAAGCGCGGTATTGGATTTATCAAGCTGCGTGTTTAAGCCCTTTAGTGCCGATTCCGACTGTGCGAGCTGCGTTTCCGCGTTGTTTAACTTAATCTGCCAGTCTTTGACTTTGTCCGAGTTGTCGCCGTATTCTTTGCGTGCGTTTTCAAGCGCCGCCTGCAATAGATTGACTTTGTTTTTCTGTACTTCAATCTTTTTGTTGTATTCTTCAGACAGCGCCGACAGCGCTTTTTCGGATGTGGCATTATCTGCAAATTCGGCGGTAACTTTGCGCATTTCGGAGGCGAGAACAGTCTGGTTTTTGCTGATACTGGCCACGGCTTTTACAAAGTCGGCTTCGCCGTCAAGTTTTATCCCCGCGCCAATCATTATTTGGTCTGCCACAAAATCACCTCCTACGGCATTAAGTCGTCTATCGTTTCAGGCTTTTTGTATCGTCCGGTTTCTTTCAAATGCTCAATGTATAACAATGTCAATTTGCGTAGTGTCATGTGCCACACTTCTCGTTCCGTATAGCCAAGAATTGTTTTACCTATGTAAATATAGCGAGCAACAGGTGTAAATTCCGCTACTCGCTTTTCTGGTTTGGGTCGGCACCTTCTTGAACCGGCATGGTTGTATGTTGCACAAACGCAGTATAAATGCCTTTTGCGGCATCACCAACGTTAAGTTGATCGAGTATATGTCGACCTACGTATCGCTCGTCCAGATGCGATGCTTTTATTCCGGTTTCGTCACAGACACAGTCTATATCCTCATTGATAAGCACAGACAATATGTATCGCACGTTTGCAATGTTGTGTATCGGGTCATTTACTATTTCCGGAAGTGCTTCAATTGGCTTTTGAAAATGGCATTGTATATCGTCAATCGCGTTAAATGTAAAGCGTAATCCGTATTCACGGTCGCCAAGTTTAATTTTTACACCTTGTGGTTTTAAATCACTCATATTTTCACCTCATAAAAATATGGGCGGCGGTAATTGTAAACTGCCGCCCGCTTGTCTTATCAACCTTCTGCGGATATTCCAGCCTGCGTGTTAAGCCATGTTTTAGCTTCCGTCTCGCTGGAAAATTCCTGAATGTCGCCCCAGTCGTTGTTAATGTCAAGGGTAAATTCACCGGAGATCTGTTCGCTCTTGAACTCCGTTTTTCCCGCACGGGTCGTTAATGAATCGTTCGGCTCTGAAAATATAACTTTTTTATACCAAAAAGCTCGCCATGTGCCGTCTGTGTTAGGTCCATAAAAACCGTATCCGACAAAAGGCGGAGTGTCGTCACCATTGCCGGTAAATCCTATAGCCGGAGTTGTCGCCGCCGTATGCCCGAGCAGAATTGCGCGGGTTGCAAGCGATATACCATAAATGCCTGCGGTAATTGTGCCACCACTGATTGAATTGTCGGCGTTAATCAATCGGTCGTCGCCATATCCTTTTGCGTCGCCTTTGGTATATGTAACCGATACGTCAGTGGCATAGCCCGCAATCGCGCCGCCGCTGTACACGGGCGACCCGGTCGTTTCTGAATATATCGCATAAACCGGGTATCTTAAACCTTTTGTTGCCATTGTTAATCCTCCTGATCATTTATTTCACCGTCGATGCTTGCTTCAACAACCACATGACGGTATTGCGTATCTTCTTCATAAAATTGCTGTGTACTGATAATATTAAATCCGGCTGCGTGAAGCAATCGCCGGATTTTTGCTTTTGTAGTATGCGGGTCGCCTTTAGTGAAATAATGTACTTGGACGGTTGTCTCGTCGAGTTGGTCGTTGTCGTCTGCAGAAAGCACAGGGCGTTCGTCGGAATAATTAAAAGCGATATATTCCTGCGCGGTGCCTTTGTAAACTTCCGGTTTCAGCGGAATATTCAACGACGCAAGCGCCGTTTCTATAAGCGGAAACACGTTCATTTTTTGATTTCCTCCTCAAACACTTCGCGCATTTTCGCTTCAACTTCGGGCTTGCTGTCGTTTATCGCCTTTGATAATATCGGCGTTGGCGATTGATTTTTGGTGCCATATTCCGCGTGAGCGAGCTTTTCCATGTTGCGGACGCCATCGCGGTCTTTGCCGGTCGGGCGCACGACAGCATACCATTGTCCCTTTTTGTTTTTCTTCGACTTTGTAAGCCGCACGCTGTTGAGCATATCGCCTGTGCGCTTATGTTTGGCAAGCTCTGTCTTGACGTTTTTAGACAATATTGGCACCGCGCCATCAATCATTTTCGGCGCATATTTTTCAACTTCCGCAAGCCGCCCAAGCTGGCGCAGAAACGCCGGGTCAACCTCAAAATCAAACTTGCCCATCAGACCACCTTTTCACATGTCAGCTCGATAATGTCCTCGCTTCGCTCATATGTACGGATGATGTTGTACCGCGTGCCGTTGTCAAGCACCTGCGATGCATCATAGACTGTGCCGCCGTCCGTGATTTGGGCGGCGGCATAATCCAGTGGGTGAATACGAAACACGATGGTTGGCTTTAATCCTGCTTTATACGCTTCGTAAAACTCCGTCCGAACCACGCTCACGCGCTCGGCGACAACGGATAATTGATGTTCAACTTCTGCGTCGTAGCCGTTCGCATTGGACGTACCAGGCGTAAGTGTGATAAGCGTTATATCAAGTATCACGTTATCACCTCCGCGTAATCGCCTGACAGCATAAGCGCGGTCTTTATCATGTCATAGCATTTTAGATTACGCTCTGCGTTGTCTGCGCTGCCTATGTATGCCTTGCAGTATACCTTAATAGCCTGTTCGATAAGCGGGTCGAACACGCCGTCAACAGGAGTCACGACGACACCGGACAGCTCAAGGTCATTTATGGCGGCGGCAATGTTGCCGGTTATGTCGTCATCTATGGCGTGGGTCTGTATGCGCAGTGCAAGTTTCACCGCGTCGTGTATCGCCGTCCCCGTGGCATAATAGGTTTTGCTCAGCATTGCCGCCGCCTCCTGTTGATTTTATATTACGAAATATGCTTCAACTTCTTTTCCGTTAAGTGCGGAATTAAGGTCAATCGTGTTTGATTCAACCGCTTCCGAGGAATATGCGACAGTCGGTGCAGTGGACTCGCGAACGTGGTTAAGTGTCGCGTACAGCGTGGAATTGTGGTCGAGCAGCACCGGCAATCCGAGCGCGTCGCCCCAGCCTATATCCACGGTCACATCGGCGCCGTCCATTGCAGGAACGACCGCTTTAGTAATCGTTTTAAACGCCTTTGCGCCGGTCACAGTCCCAGCGGTATCCGCGGTAAACGCGGGCAGCTCCTCGGATATTGCCTCGTCGGCGATATTTGTGCCGTATACAGTAACTTTAACCGCCTTGATATTGCCGACTGTGGTCGCGGCGACTGTGGCGGTAACATTTCGTGCGCACGGCATTGCCGCATCTTCGCCTGGTGTGAGTGTTACCGATGCAGTTCCAGAACACGCGCCGCCGTCGACTATGCCGTCACCGTCTGCGGCAACGGCTTCAGCTTCCGTCCACAACTTTCCCGCGATTTCAAACTGTGGAGCGTTATGCTCCCAGTCTTTCGTCTGAAATTCGCCAGTAGAGCGTTTTATCATTTATATACCTCCGGTTACAGGGACGCGGCACACTTAACAAACGCTTCTCCAACCGCAACTTTGGAATCGAACAGACAGGTTCCGCGATAATCCGTGGCGTTGTTCTTAAAGCCGGAAATCGCCGATGCGGCAAACTGGAAGTCCTGCGCGAAGTTGCCGAATATCTTTTTAAAGTCGCCGAGGTAAATTTTGCCTGTGGCCACACAGTCGGAGAACATGGCTTCATAACCGAATATGTAATATTTACCGTTCGCAAAAGAAACAATCGGAGATTTGCCATCATCGCGGAGCGGATATACATTTGTCCAGAATGTCGACTTTTTCATAAGAAATTTTGCGTTGCGGTCATATGCGGCTTTAAGCAGTCCTATAGTCTGTGTCAGGTCGACCACAGCCAGTGAAGCGCCAGCCCATGCGATACCGTTGGTGTCGTCAACCCATGTATTGGCATATTCAACGCCCTGCGGCTCGTGGTTGCCGGTACCGTTGACAAGATAGTGCTCAATCTTATAACTGATGGATTCGGTAAGGTTGTCAACGATCCACGTCTCGAATGCGTCGACGGACATTGCGGCGGTTTTGGCAGAGATGGAGATAAGCTTGACAAACTCATAGCCGCCGAGCGAGACGGAAATTGTCTTGTCGTCAGATGCGTCGACATTGGCGTTTTCAGTGTGCAGCGTTGCGTCGCCACGAGTGGATTCAACGGCAAAAGTGATGTTGCCAGGAACGTGCATAAGCGTAATCTGGTCAATCAGCGGTGCAATCTGTACCAGCTTCTTCTCGACCTGATTCTGCGTCTGCGTCGGGATAGTGCCAGGAACGTCGGCGGCGGCAAGCGCGCGCTGCTCGGCGTCAGTCAGAGTCATACCGCGCAGTTGCTTGAAAAAGCCTGTCCGGTATTCGGGACTGTCAATACCGAAAGTGCGCTGCTCCTGAGGCTTGGTCACAGGCGGGGTTGCAATAGGCGTTGTGACAGTGGTATTATTTGCAATGTTATTAAGCAGCGCTGTCCGCTGTTCGTTCGCCGCGATAAGCCCGGTACGCTCGGTAATAAGCGTGTTTGTTTCGGTAGTCAGTTTTGCAATGTCTGCGCCCTCCGCGGCACATTCCTCGCGGATAGCAGCAAGACGGGTTTCAATTTCATTAAGTCTGGACATGAATTAACCTCCAATAATTGTTTTGATTTTTAGTTGTAAAGCTTCTTTTTGGCGCTCTCTCGACTCCCGAGCGATTATATCGTTCACTCCGGCGACGTAATCCCGAGCGGTTATATTAGTCCCGTCGTTTGCCGGTATCGACACCGCCGAGACGTCATATACTTTTTTTACTTTTGTGATTGTGCGGGTATGGGTGTCACGGTTGTATGCGTCCTCTGCGACGATAAAACACCATGACATTTTTGTAATAAGTCTGCTGTTAATTTCCTCATGCAATTGTTTGGCGCGGGTTGACTTTGACAGATCGGCGGCAACAAACAATCCATGCTCGTCCGAGCGGAGAAGCAAAGTGTTGTTTGACCGCCTGGCGTATACTGGCCCGCTATGGTCATATTGCATTATCACATCGCCGGTATCTGCACCATCAAGCGCCCCGCGTGCGATAACCTCATAAAACTTTATACCGTCGTAATCCTCCCACAGCAGATACGGAGTATCAAACGTCGTTGCATAGCCCTCGACGTAATACTCGGTATCAAACACTTTCGCTTCTGACACAGCAGGAACAATAAGTGGCTGTGCAAGCGCGCGGTATTCGCGCTCATTCGGTTTTATTGGCATCGTTTTCTTTCCTCTGTATTGCGCCTATAGCGGCAGTGTCAATATCAGAAATACCTATAAAATGTAGATTAAAAGGGATTACAACAACTCCTTTTAACATCTGTTCGCGAAGTTTGGATATAACTTCATCTATGTCTTTTCGTGCATTCAAACCGGTATCTTGCAATATTAATACATTCATTTTGTTTCGCCTCCTTCAAGCGTTGTTGGTTCGGTGGGTGTTATGCCGCCGTCGAGTTTATTTACTTCGGAATATTCTTTACGAATATAGTACTTGTCGCCGCCTTCAACGTGTGGCATGTTCCAAATATCCATGATCTGATTTCGCGTCAGCAGTCCGCGGTCGAATAGCTGTGTCGATACACTTAACTTTGTTTGGTTTGATGCATACTGCAGGCGGTTCGCCGTCCACAATATTTCATTTCCGCAAGCTAATTCACGCGGCGAAAACGTCATATTTGTCATCGCAAGTGAAAGTTGAAGCGAAAACGGCTCAATTTTGCCTTCGTAAAACGCGTTCCATGTATCTTCGTCGAAGTCATTTTGCAGAATTTTTTTGTTTACGCCGAAATAGTTAAACACATTTTCTTGTATCAGTTGCATCTGCGAAGGATTGATTATTACGGATTTTGAATCAATAGACTTAATATCCGAGTATTCCGAGCCGTAAATAATAACGCCACCGTTGTTGGCGCTACCGAGGTTATTTTCAATAAATTCCGTGCGTAACCGATCAACATCTTTTTGCTTTGTAAGGTTTGCCAGCTTTGCAAGGAAACGTATTGTCGCGCCGTTCTTTACACCCTCAATAATACCTTGATTCTGCGTGTTAATAAGCTCCATCGTGGGTTGAAGCGCCGCGTTTGTCTCGCCGAAGAAGTCGTTTTTATACTGGAACGATGTCAGTATTCCGACGCGCCCAATTTCAACCGCCGCGACATTGCCATCGCCGAACCGATACCGTAAATAAATTTGTCCGCCGCTTTCGACGACCTCGGTCATTTGCGGAAGTATCGGATAATAACCTGCAACATAGCCCGCCACATCTTCGATTGGCACAATAAACGCCGTGTTGTTCACGGCGAGAATTGTTGCTATGCGGTATAGAAATTGTGATGTACTCATAAATACATTTGGCCGATGCTTTAATGTGTTGCCGAGCGTTGCGTATGCCGTGCCATTGACTTCCGGCATAAGCTTCGATACATGTGTAGCAAATGCGTGTATTGCCGCGCGGGTCAGCTCCATTTCGTAGACGCCGCCCTCATATGTATAGTACACGGGCTGATAACCGGTCAGCATCTTAAAATATGTGCCGGAGTTTACCGCTTCTTTTTTCTTTGTCCCGAAGATATTCGTAAAAAGCCCCAATTAATCACCCCGCATTCTGCAACTGCGTTCCAATTTCGCCGTAGTATTTTTGTCGCACGGTCATTGCGTCGATAACCGACACAAAGCCGTCAATATGTTCAGTGGGCCCGATTTTTACCGGACGCGAGCGCCGCGTTTCCGCATTTTGTTTTAATGCCACATTTAAAAAGTGCGATTTTAACAGGTTGTTGTCGCCGCAGATATAGAAATTTTTGTCACGCAATATGCCCTCAAATTCTTGAATAACCGGTGTCAGGTTTTCGCCCTGGAACACATCATCAGTATGAAATCCGTAGGCGTTGAGATCATCAATTAAATATTTTGCAGAATAGCGGTCATATCCAATTTGCAACGGAAGTATTTTATATTCTTCAACCAGCATCTTGAACCAGTTAAAACAATCGCGATAATCGACATAGTTGTCGCCGGATTCCGTTATAAGCCCCTGCTGCACATATAATTCATACGGAACGCCGTCAATATCCTGTAACACTTTGATTCTTTCTTTAGGCATGAAGAATTGACAGAATGTATACAGTTTTTTGTCTCGTTCAATCACCGCACAGCAGGCAGTCAAGTCTGTTGTCTGCGATAGGTCGATGCCGCCGACGCAATAGCAGTCGCGGAAGTCGTTAAGTGTTAATTCATCCTTACCCGACTTTTCAACCGTTTGATAGTCGAGCCATGCAACGGACGCATTCTGCTTGATATTGCAATACTTAGTTAGAAACTCGGCGCGTTTTGAAAGCGTCGATTCAGCAATTATTATTTCATCGCGGTAATAGCTCTCGGGAACAGACACGCCCATATTTGGGCTTGATTTATGCAGTTCGTTTATGTCGTTCCACTTATCTATATCATCGATAATATATAGAAGAGGAAGCAGTCTGTTTTCCTTGCTTTTGCCTTTTAAGAACGCGGTCGAGCGCTTCATCAGCTCGTCATATATTCCGTCGTCCACATATCCGGCAGTCGTAATTGAAAGTAAAAGCGGTTGCTTGCGCGCGGCAAATGCAGACTTCATCGTATCGTATTGACGTATACCAGCTATGCCAACCCACGACGCAACCTCGTCGGCGACTACCATATGCGGGTTAAATCCCTCGGACTTCTTTGCCGAAAACGCAAGCGGTTTTACAGAGCAGTTAGTGTCAGCTATGTAAATATCAGACCGACGCCGTTTTGCGCCCTCGCGTAGTTCTGGGTCAGAACGTACCATCTGATAAAAGCCATCATACGCCTTGTCCGCTTGTTCAAGCTTGGGCGCGATACAGTACACTTTTGCGCCGTACTCGCCATCCATGTAAACCATGTAAGCCATTATTGCCGATGCAAGAAGTGTCTTGCCATTCTTTTTGGCAATGACAATGAACACTTCGCGGAATATGCGTGTATCCCTATCGTCAACAATTCCGAAGATAAGCGACACCGCGGCTCTCTGCCACAGTTCAAGCTTAATTAAATCGCTTCGCCCCTCGGAATGTCGGCAGAAGTTTTCGATAAACTCAATTGCACGACGCGCCTTTTTCTCGCTGTATCGATAAACGCCGTTTGCAAGTCCGGTTACAATAATTGTGTAAAGCAGCCTGATAAACTCGCCGACTATAATTTCACCATGCCGAATTGCTTCATAATAGGCATATATCCAATTAGTCATCTTCAGATTCGGCACGCATTGCAGCCAGCTTCGAATTTTTTCGTTCAGCCGGAGGCGCGGACTCAACCAGTAACTTCATTGCGGCGAGATAGTTCTTTGTCATGGACAAGTGCAGCTGTGCAGCGGGCGATGCCTTAGTTCCTTTTTGCGTTTCGCCATTCTGATATTCGTCGTCCCAGCCCTGATCGATGATCTGTTTTTCCATCTCGTCGAGCATGATGCGCATAAACGCTGCTTTATCCATCACGCCTTCAAGCGTATTAAATTTGTTCTCGTCAATGTTCTTGAATATCTTTTTAAGTCTTATCTTTTCGTTCTTGATTCTTGCTTCTTTGCTTAAATCAGCCATATTCTGGTCTTGTCCTCCTTCCTTTTGACACCCCCCCATCAACACCCCGCCTCACGCGACCCGCAGGGTATTTCCGTAGTGCACTGCTCGGATTTACGATTGTGGTTTTTCGCTTATCGAATGGGGGGGATCGGGCGGCGCGATGGTTCCGTCCTCGCAAATCTTGTATCGACGGTTCATCTTTGGCGCATAAACTTTGTTGTGGCAGTCCTGGCACAGAAACTCAAGCAGATCAGGATTGAGTGATATGTCCGGATTGGTTATGTTGCGCTGCGTTAGCCTAACCTTGTGATGCAAGATAAGCCCCGGTTCGCCGCATATCTCACACAAGCCATTGACTTTGGTAATGTACCAGTCGCGTAAGTCTCGCCACGCGGGCGAGCAATAAAATTGTTTTGCCCATAGTGCAGACATAGTCAACTTTATACGCCGCGCCCCCACCCCTTGGCATATATGCGGCGTTATTCCCACTCGAACCTATAAAATGTTTATACTAATTCCATTGCTTTCGCGTACCGTCAAGTCTGATTGTGTCTGGATAAAACGCAGTTGGTCGCATCTGTTTTGTGAGCGGATAGCCGCCATAATCCAGCCACGCAGTACAAACAAATATCAGCGTATTACTGCGCGTAACCTTGTTGTTGCGTGGGTCAAATATCATCCTCGCAGATGGTGTCTTTGAAGGTTTGTGTACATGACCTGTGATTGATATGTCCACACCTTCTATTGCCATCTGATAGCCGTCCTGACGACTTACGCCAGAGCCAAGCAATGCGCCACCCCCGCTGCCATGTGATAGATAGATCATATATGTAGCTGGCTTGCCGTTTGCTTTTGTGCCCAGCGAAATTTTAAGAAACGCAGCATCGCCAGCATAAGCGTGTGATATGTCAAGCTGTGCGAATATATCGCCCATTAGGTCAACATCAGATTCACGCTTGCTGCGATAGCAGTGATTGCCAAAAACTCCGGCGACAACCTTATCTTTAATCGGTCGAAGCAACTCAACCATTGCCTTTTTTTGTTGCTGCGGTGAATACTTCTCGTCATAAACATCAGTTACAGACGACTTCAATCCGTTGTTGATGAGATCACCGCCGAGCAGGACCGCCGCGTATGGGTTATCTGCAATGCGCTTAATGTAGGCTTCAAACTCGCGCTCCATACACTCCGCAGCACCCCAATGCACATCTGCAATCGGATAAAGCGTAAGGTATGGCATGCCCGGCGAATACTCTTTAACGATTACTTTCAAGCCATCCCTCCTGCTTTTTCACGAACGTTTTTTTAACTCTATATACATATTATACCATAAATATGTGAACAACCACAACATGTAGTTGTAAACCGGATATGTACACACAATGCGTGGTAGATGCGCGAACAAACGAGCTGATTCAGACTGATAAAAAAGAACCCCGGCAAACGCGCCGAGGAAGGAAAAATATAATTTATTAATAATTTGTGCAATCTGCCGAATATTCCTATCACGCAGGCGCTCAACGTGACAGGAAACGTGATAGGAAAATATAAGCCTATTTAACTGCTTTTATTACATTCCTATCACGTTATCACGTCCTATCACGTAATTTAATACCTCTTCACGCGCGAGGATATTATTTTATAAAATCACCTCCAACTTTTTATATGGGGTATGTAAAAACACGTGATAGGACGTGACAGGGTGACAGGTTTTTAAAACGGGAGCTCGTCCGATTCGGTAATATCCACAAAATTCCCTTTAAATTTTATGCGACTTAACCAAACACAACGCGTTCCCGCGCCGTTTATCCATTTCATCTTTGTGTTTTTACTTTGCGTATCACCCTCAATTATCTCCCGTCGTTTTGCCCAAGAAAGGAAAGACGCCGCGTTGAATCCCTGCTCCTGCATCTTTGTATCGAACACCGATTTAATTATGTAGATGAAATCATTGTCTTGACAGCCCCATAGCTCGCCGCTGTTCTCGTCGAAGCGGAAACGCACTGGATTGGATGATACAAAGTCGAAAAGCCATTCATACGCGCGCATGTTCTGGTCAACGTCGTCTTTACTGGTCAGAAACTGCTCAATGTCGCGCTGCTCCATGACAAGTCCATCTTTGAATATGATTTCCTCTGACAGCTTGTCCGCGGTGAGCAGCAGCGCCGCCGCCATAGTTTGCTTTTCGGTGCTGATACCGCCTGAAAGCGCTTTGGAAAATCCCGCGAATAATTGCCGCGCGTGGCTGATCTGTTCCGGTGCGCTGATGGCTTCAACGAACTGCTTGCCCGCAAAACCGTAGTTGCTTTGGATTGTGTCTGCTACTTCGCGCGGGTTAGCAAATATCTTTTGATCTTTGCAGTCAATTTCAATTATGCGGTTTACTGCGCCGCCGCCGCTGCTCGGGTTGCTGATCGGCATCTCACCGGTCGTGATGATACAGTTCCGCCACGTCTGCACGCGCTGTATGCCGCCGGTCTTAGTGCCGCGACTTTTGCCGATGCCCTCGGTCAGCATATAGATGCTGTTGTCAAAATTTTTGCGGTCCTTGACAACTTGCAGCTCGTCAACGCACAAGGGCAGGCTATTACAGAATCCTGCCGCCATTTCAAGCCCGACTGCCGTGCTGTTAAAGGTATGTATATATTCGCCCATATACGGGTTAGCCCACACCGACGCGGCAAGCATCAAACCTAAGGTTTTACCGGCTTCTGTGCCGCCCCAGATATGCACGAAAAAGGGCAGGGCGTTACACGGCTCGATCAGCACCGACGCAAACGACGCGGCCAACATGATACGCGCGATAAGACTATTTTGCCGTACGGTTTTCATGCAGTCAAGCCATGCGTCGAAGGACCCGCACTCTGTCACCGCGCCGAACATATTGCGAAACGAAGCATCGCCGTCAAACTGCAAATTATAGACATACGGTGAAAAACCGTAGCCTTTAATCCATCCAAGCCGCCCGACGCTGCTTGCTTCTTCCATCTGGTCGTAGTTTAGGCTTTCCATTGCGGATAGGTATTTCACCATTTCGCGCGCATTCTCGCTGTCGACCGCAATGCCTGTCCGTGCCAGTTCAATGATTCTCTGTGAACTTGCTAGCACGCACTTATCAACGATAATTGACTTCCATACGCGCCCGCGCTTATATGCCAACTCAACCTTTACGTCGCCAGTGTCTATATTTGTCAGTCGGCGCACAGGTAATATCGGATGGGTGCATACAGCAATTTCAAAGCCGAGCCGGTCAAGCGTGGTTATACCATAGTCGTCGCATTTATAATCGCCGCAGATAAGCTCGATGGGCTGTCCGTCAAATTCGGTTACGTTGCATTCCAACTCCGCGCCGTTCTGCCGCTTTTTGCTTTCAAGAAAAGCATTCCAAAGGGTGATGAAATTTTTAACGCCGATTGCTCCCGCGCGCTGCTTTATTTCCTCGCGAAGCTGTGCCATCAAAAACTTATTTTCTTTATACTGATAAAGCCACTCGAACGGTTGACTGGTTTTGTAATCTTCCGTTTCCCATTCGGGAATAGCTAATAAGGCTTGTTTAACGTCCGAACTAATTATGTTTCACCACGCTTTCCGCGACAGTCATAAAAGATTGTCAATTAGATATTTCTGATGATCAATTTTTGTAATCGCTTCAATATATAGCGGGTTGACTTCTTCGTCAGGACTTTTCGGCGCGTACATCATCCGATTCCGGTCGAGCCGCGCGTATTCGTCCCAAAGTTTATCATATAAAGCTTCATATGCTTGTTTGGCTTCTTCCTCGCGCTGCCGTTTCACGATTGACGCGGCGGCCTTTATCTGCATATCGCGCTTTTGCCGAAAGGTTAGCTTGCCGGTTATCGGCAGTTGCAGATTAAAATCTGCGTTGATCTTTTCAACTGCGTCCATGAATCCAAGCCCGAATACGTGCTGAACAAAACTTATAACGTCGCCACCGCTACCGCATACAAAGCAATGGTAAACGTCATCGGTAAAACTCAGGTTATAATCTTTTCCGTTATGTATCGGGCAGGGAATACGGTCGTGTCGCGGCGCAGGTGAGGGCGCGTAAAGGTCGATTGCAGTTCGCATTGTTACGCGCCCCCGAATTGATTCAGCAATTAATGCATATTTATCCATTTTATTGTGTTATTTAAAGTCTCCGTCGTTGTCCATAAACTTTACCGGTATGCGGTGTGTAATCGCGTAACTGTACTCACGGCAGCACCCGCGGCTTTTCGTCCAGCCGTTGCAGAGCCATAGCTCGTCGCATCGTCGCAATGCTTCGTAACAGTGTTCCATGCCTGTATCGTAATCCATGAGCTTGTAGAAGAATCCCAGCGCGTGGAGCGGGCTGTAGAAGGAATAGCCGGGGTATTTGTGTAGTAGGCGCTTGATGATACGTTGTACGCGAAGGACGTTTAGGCGTTTGCCAGAGTAGGGGTGAGCAATGTAGACTAATTTCATTGCCTGTCCTCCCAACCCGGGCAGCGTGTGACGGCAAGTGCTAAATCATTCTCCTTGCAAAATTCATATAACGTTCTTGACGTTTGGCATCCTATGTATTTGCAATTTAAGCAAAGGCACTCGGTTCTTCGTAACTCGTCCATATATTTGTTGGTCCAAACATCCGTGCCGTAATGGTTTTCTAAAACAGGTTGATTTTTCATTGCTTGTCCTCGCTTTGCAAAAGTTCGGGGTGGTCGAAATAATTTCCGAGTACCTCAAAGTCGTCCCACAAACAATAGGAACTATATCCTCCGCGCTTATCTTCGCACATAAACATGCCATAATTGTATATTACACGGCCTATCCATCCTGCTTCGTCGGTTAATACAATGTCGTTTTCCCATATCTTCTTGCCGTTCTTGTCGGTCATTCCGGTATATTCGCAGACGGTTGAGGGGTCAACGGCGTAATCAGAAATTATGTCAAGTCCACAGTTGGTTTCCACCACATCGTTAATAATATAAGCAAAGTTTATACTGCCTTGATATGATTCCTCATAATACAGAAATCCCTCAGCCCATATACCGTCGTGCCACTCGCCGTTGTAAAACGCTTTTTCTTTGCCGCGCTGATCTTCGTGAAAGCCTTTGAATAATATTTCTCTCATATTTACCTCCCGCTGCTCCCAAACCCGTTGTTTCCGCGTTCGCCGCCACCAAGATCGTCGATACTGTCAGCCTGTGTAAGATAGCCCATATGCAAGGGAATAATGACAATCTGTGATATTTTGTCGCCGGCGTTTACGGTGTACGGCTCTTTGCCGAGGTTGTAAAGTTTTACACATATCGAGCCGGAATAAAAACTATCAATTAAACCCGTACTGGTTATGCCGTGCTTCACGTTTAAACCGCTTTTGCTCACAAGCAATCCTGCAAACCCACGCGGAATCGCCATATGTACGCCTGTGTCAAACGTGGCGCTCTCTCCCGCATAGATCGTGACGGTTTCGCGGCTGTATAAGTCCCAGCCGCCGTCGGTTTCGTAGGCTTTTGTGGGCATGTGTGCACCGGGGTCAAGATAGACGTTCATTTATTCTTCCTCCTTCGATTTATATTCGCTAAGCGGTATTCCATTAAAACACATTTTAAATGTTCCTCCGCATTCGCATTTTTGATTATGCTCGTACACATTCCAATTATGGTTGCTTTTAGCTTCATTCTTTGGCTGCGGCTTTCCGCATTTGTCGCATTTAAATTCGATTGGGTTTTTACGCTTCATTTATTCTTCCTCCGCTTCTTGTTTAAGCCAATATAGTTCATGCGCAATGGCGGCTTTTCTATCCATAAATCCTATGCCGTCAGATGTTTGATAAAATTGTATATCATCTATATTATCGACCGGGTGCACATTATCTTTTGCCATTTCTTCAATCGTCATATTTTTTCGGCGCTCGTAGTTAGTCATTTTGGGGTTGCTCCTTTAAATCATTTCTAAATCTTGATACAGTTACCGCTATCGGGTACGGCTCAATTTCACTCGACCAAAGCGGGCTTATCCCATTCAGCGAACCCGCGAGAGGAAAACCACCTATGCCATCAAATAAACTGCCGAGTGTATGAACGCCTTGCTTCGATAAATTGTGTAGCACAAATTCGGCGCACGGTAATGCCAATCCGTTTCCATAGGCTTTATATTCCGCGCTGTCTGTATGCAGTGAATCATACCACCGTTTGAGGTTTTTCGTGGGCTTATATTTTTTGCCGTTTATTTCTGCGTGGGTCTTGCGGACGCTCTCCCAAAAGTCAGCATCGGCAGGATTATACGGCGCAAGTTTGCCCCAATCGTCCGGAAATCCTTGTAGACGCGCACATTCTGTCGGGGTTAGACGGCGAATTATGTATTTGCGGGGAAACTTCGCTTTTTGAATAACCGCATTAAAATTATCTTTATCTGGCATACGTTGATTCCCTCCGGCGTTGTTTGCGGTTAGGGTTGGCGAAATGTTTTCTCCGTTCCACAGCACCGCTACCGTTGTATAATCTGTTATGCGGTCTTGGTGGTCACCTGTGAGTGTATTAACCGTTTCGCCGTCACCGTTGCCACGCGCATCGTATACAATAGCTTGTTGGTCATGCATGCAGTTCAGCGTACCTATTATCTCGTGCATATCTGTTTGATCGGCTTGCCCATTGCCAACCCCATAGCAAACTGGATTGATAAAATTTAGCGATTGACCGCCGTTCGATTTTGCTTGCAATGTGCCGGATTTTTCCTGTGCAACATAGTTTCGCGCATCGTAACAGACCGCAGGTCTATCAATCGTATTGAGCGTATACATCTCACCTTCGCGCCATCCGCAACCGTTGCATCCGGCTGTGTCCGAACGATCTATGCCATTGCCTTGCAAGGCATATACCACACACCCAACGTGGTCTTGGTCGCTTGCGGCGGATCGTATCGCACCGAATGTATTGTTTGCAGTTTGGTTATAGCCATCAACGGCTATGCATCTATCTCCAGTACTTCCATCAACGCCTCCCACAGCATCAGCGGCAGCACCTTCCCCCGTTTCATCGCTCTGCGACATATCCCCTCGCAAGCTGTCGGGCTTAAATAATATCTCTCCGGCGCGTTGACCTGTAAAATCTGAGACAAGGTAGATTCTCTTGCGACGCTGGGGCACTCCCCAGTATTGCGCGTCAAGGGTTCGCCACGCGACGGAATAACCGTTTCCCACGATTTCGCCTGCTCCGAGCCAAACAAGTCTATCTGTTCGTTTTTTATCGTAAGGTTCAGGAATTGATACGGAGCTGTCGCAGACGGAGCAGAGCGCTTCGAGGACGGCGTGAAAATCCCACCCTTTATTGCTTGAAAACGCTCCCGGCACGTTCTCGTATATGGCATATCTTGGGTATTTACCATTTGTTTTTGCCCTCATTTCTTTAATGATTCTTATTGCTTCGAAAAACAAACCGCTTCTGGTGGTTGTTTCGTCACCATTGCTTTCGTGCATCAAGCCTTTCCTTTTACCGGCGATTGATAAGTCTTGACACGGCGAACCGAAAGTTATAATATCGACTGGTTCAACCTCTGCACCGTTTATACCGCATACGTTTAAATAATGCTTCAAGCGTTCTCCTTTATCTCCCAATCTCCGCAAGCCGCGATGATCTCGTCTTGCGCGTAGTTCTCGCCGATCAACCCACGAGCTTCGACATACAGCTCGCCGTCTGTGATTTTACAGGTAATGATCTGCTTGCCGTAAACCTCGCAGAGCGCATCAAGGTTGCAACCGTTGGGAATTATGTATAGCCGCCCATACTGCATAACAACCTCGACATTGTTTTTGCGCACGAAGCGCCAAAATGATTGAATTTCTGTGCGTTTCTTTAACTCGGCAGGAGTAATGATTTCGCATACGCCATCGGAACAATTCATTGTTTTCTTTCTCCTTTTGATAAATCAATCCCGTTCGGGTATATTTGCCGGAAACTTTGTTCCAGCTTTACATCTTCAACACCGTCTATCGTCCACGCTTCATATTCGTTACACGCGACACGCAAATCGTCTATGAAGCGGTTTCCGCGTTCCTCGCCTATACCGAGTGAACGATTCATGGCGCATAGAACAATTTTGATAATTTTATCGAAGTGCTTTTCTGCGTATTGCTCTCCGATGTTTTTTCCCATTTCGTTGGCGAGATCGACGACGGTTTGCTGCTCAATCGGTGTCAGGCGATAGAACGCCGGGATATGTGCTTTCATGCGCCCTCACCCGAATCATAGTCAAGTTGCATTTGGTTTTCGTCGTCTTTTTCGCGCCGGGTGGGGTTTATCCACCAATCCATAACTGATTCACCGGATTGCCATTCCACCTTTAAACCACGTTCGCGGCGTGCGGAGAGCATACGATCAAACGCGCGTATGTATGATTCTTTATGCTTCGGATAGCGGTCAAGTTCTTCCGTTGCATGGTCGCTTAGCGGACAGCCGATACAACCGAGCCGTTTAAACCCACATTCATATAATCCGCAATATGGAACGTTCTCGGCGTGAATAAATTCCCAAACATCTTCGTCCTCCCAATCTATTATGGGATTTAAAAGAGTTTTCTTTTTTGCATAACAACTTTCAACCGTTCTCCGCGCTTCATCGTTGTCGCTGTTAAGAATAATTCCTTGCTTTTTACCTGATATAACTATTGCGCCTTGCCTTGCACGTCGCTTTGCGCTTTCTGCCCAGCGCACTCCGGTCACTGTTATCTGCCCTGCACCGTATGATTCTTTTAATTTGTCGCAGCAATATCTTACAACGCGCGTAGGCGGCATTAAATGTCGCGGTATCAAATTCCACATTGTAATCGGGTTGCCTGCATCGTCGCGCGGAACGTCAAACGATACATCTTTTTGCTTTCGCACAAACTGCACAAGCTCCGGTGGGTCAACGCTGGTACAGGCGTAGTGTGCTTGATATTTTACCCCCGCCATATCTGCCAGACGCTTAATGGTCACGCTGTCTTTGCCACCCGAAAATGCCAGCCAATAGCCCTCCGGTGGTTCAAATGCGCGAAGCCGCTTGATTGCAACGTCAACCTTATTTACAACGCCTTCAAGCGTTATTTCAAGTAAGCTCAAAATGTTTTCCTCTCATGTCTCTATCGGTTTATCATTTAACGAATCGGTCGCGATTTTCCCACACCGCATACATTTTGAAGTCATTGTTGTCACTCCATCCGGCTTGCGCTCGGTCGATACGTGTTGCCATTGATGCAGGCACGGCAACTCGTTTTTGCTCGATGCAAGTTCAGCGGAAATTGCGGCATAACCCACCATGTCCAAATATGTATCTTCCGTATTGCCGTTAAATGTACGCGCCATCTTGAAAAGTATCATCATAAGCGCTGCATCGGTCGCCGTAAGCGTTATGTGCTGCTTGTATTTGCTGTTTAAATAGGTTGTCCAGAGCGCCGCTATGTCTGTGTGCGACTGTTCCGGAGACCCGTATTGATTTTCGCGGTCGTTACAAATTATTTGCTCGGTCTTGTGTAGCGCTTCATCGCGTTTCATTCAATTTCTCCTTGTGTATTATGTCGCTGACCACGGTAGACCGCGGAAAGTATTTACGATTTACATGAGCCTTGTCCGCTTTTCGCGATTCTCCGAGTGCGCCCGACAGCTTCTTTAAAAATGTTGTCCCGGCCGTATCCTGCATCAGCACGGCTAACGGTTCGACGACCTCTGCGTCATCTTTATGTTTGCGGCGCTCTTTGAGAATTTTTGTTAGCTGCGTTGCGAGCTTGGCGCGTTCCTTATAGTTTAAATCGCCTAATTCCATTGCATGGCGAATATCGTTTTCTTCACCCTCACACTTTGCAATGCTGTCCGTTAATTGACGGTATGTATCCGCAGCGGTGTTTAACAGCTTATATGTGGATTCAAAATCCGGCAGTATATTCATGGCGCGTGTTTCACCTCGCAGTTAATACAAATTTGTCTGCCCTCGGGTATTGTCGCGCCGCAACAGACGCAGCGGTTATCATTTGAGGGCGTTACGTTGTTATCGCAATGGTAGTCAGAGCCGCAATTCATAAATTCTTCAAACGACATGTCTTCGAGGTTTTTCAATCTGCCGTCTGGCATCCTGATTTGAAATGATGTCATTGGGTCGCCTTCTTCGCGTAGGCTACATTCGATACCGGCTTTTCTTAAACTTTCAAGGAGAATTTGCTCGTCAGATTTATCGGTTTTACACTTTTCAAACACACTCACGACGTTTTCCTCTGCTTAAATCCCGCGCACCCGCTTGAAGCAGGACAAGGTAAATGCGATTTATAAGGGCAATCAGCCGTGTAGCATCTGCGGGAATGCGGGTCATATTGCTTGATTTGAACATATAGCTTGATAGATTCAATCAAGACGCTCAACATGCGCTTGGCTCTTTTCATGCGTCCTCCGTCAGTTTTCGTCCGCAATACTTACAATATTTCTCGTCTGGTTTGGCATGACTTCCTTTACAGAAAACAAGTTTACGTATTGGAATATTATAAGTAAAACTTTCTGGATTTTTATTTACCGTATATTCTTCTTTGATTTGACTCTGTTCTTTACAATACGCACACCCTTTTTCGCGTTCCTGCTTTTCACGGAGTGCGGCAAGGGCGTTGACATATGCAGCTGAGACAGCGTCTTCGGTAAAACAATCTGAGGATAGTTTGCTATGCTCAAATATGTGAATTATCTCTTTGCCGGTTATGCTATTCATTGCTTCTCGCCCTCCGTTGCAAGTGCGGCATTGCCGTCTATGTTTGCGGGTGGAATAGGAAGCGGCTTGCGCCAATGAGTAACTCTTTCTGCTGGTCTAAAAAACGGAGAATCAATTATTTGCCACGGGAGAAATTGATTGTTATTTGGCTCATATTTTGCGGTATATATCTCTTTAATTTCCATTATTTCAACTTCTTGTCCTTCTGCGGGCAATTCTTTGTTTACCGGTATCCACCTCTGTGCTTCTTTCAACTGTGCAAGCTCGGTCTGCATGGCGGCGATTTCAGCAGGAGCAAGGTTGGTATCTTCATAAGCAGCGAGCTTATTCAGCGCATCGGCTACGCAGTTAAACTCGTCAAATTCAAGGCTGAGTTGCAGGTCTCCGCTGTCTACGCCGATTATATCTGCGTTGCCATATTGGTCGCGCTCGGTTAATTTGGTCATCGTTATTTTTTCTCGCTTTCTTGCAATGCGGCGACTATTCCTTTGGGTTCCTTGCCATCACCATATATAATGTTGTGCTCAATTTGCTTGTGCATATGCACCGCAGTAATAGCGTTGCCGGTTACGATTTGCCGCACCTTATCTCGTATCTGCTTAATCGCTGTGTTTGATTCTTCCAATGCTTCGCACAGTTCATATATCACACACACGATTTGCGGGTCTACCTTGCCGCCCTCGCACAGTTCACGGGCTTCGGTTATAAGGTCGGTCATATTATGCAATCTCCTTTATCCAGCGATTTTTCATTTCTTCCGGTGAAACATAATAATCTCGATGGCGTTCGCCTGTCCATGTCAGCCCTCCGGCTTGCCCGTCATAAGCAAAACCGGAAGCTCGGAGTGAAGCACCATTTTCGCTTTCAAGCGTATATGTAATAACTTTGCTATATCCCATGTCTCGCGCAATTCGGACGCAAGCGCCATATAATTTTGAACAGGCATTATATGTGCCATCAGTACAATTTCGATAAATTTCAAGCGTGGTTCCGTTATCGCTTTTACGCGCTGTTGGTCTGCCGCATATGGCAACACCGCACAATCTGTCATTATCATAACAAGAAACCGCAAATTTACCGCCGACCGGCGGAACGTTGTGACGATGGTATTGCCGAACAAACTCCCGTGCTGGCTTTAGATGTATTGGCTTAATTGATAAACTTGAAATTACGCATCACTCCTTTTCGGGTTTGCGGCGATAAGCCATTGCGTCAATGCCAATATGCTCAAACGATATATAACTTTTTTGATTATATATACATTCATCGCCAACAAGCATCCACTTTCTTTTAACGCCCCACGGTTCTCCAACTTTAACAGGCGCGCGATATTCAGCCCATACCGGTTCGCCGTCCATCTTACGCAATTCGTCGAGGGTCAGCGGTTCGTTGGCGGGTTGTGCGCGGGTGTTCCATGCGGTAGCGGCTTCGTCAGAAGAAAAATAAGCTGTATAATAATGCTCACCTATTTTTAAGCTCTCGTTGGTTATCCCACATTTGCTACACCGCACACAATGATGGCCTCCGCCGCCGTGTTGATACGCTTCGCCCCCGCAAAAAGGGCAGGGCAGTAATTTTGTCTCGCTCATTTGGTTGCCTCGCTTTCCTTTGGCAATTTAAGCATTTTTAAGCAATCACTGCATAAATGGAATGTTACACTTCCAAAAGGTGCTTGAGGAATTACAACTTCGTAAATTTGGCGAGTGGGTCGCCTATCATTATTAATTCTGAAATTCTGGCATCCGCAAGTGCAGATGCTGTTTTCTTTAACGAGTTTTACAAGTGGATATAACATCTTATCTTCTTTCTCCCCGCATTTCCGCAGGGTGGCTTATGTGGTTGGCTCGGTCGCTATAAAATCAAGACAATTATGTAAAGCAGACATAATAATGAACCGTAAATAGCGCCCACAATCACGAAAGCAATGGCTATTAAAAGCGCTAATAGCGCAATAGCTTTAATTGCTTCCCAAGCGGTAAGTAGTATTGTGCGCAGCATTCTTATTCTCCCTTCTCGGACACGCCGCGCCATTCAAGATGTTGCCCACAGCCGGGACAATATTCAAACGTATGTAATGGAGCTTTTGAGCCTTTATATCGCTGCACCAAAACATTGCGGCAACCGGGACACAAATAATGCTCAAATTCATATGGCACGCCTGATTCGTCTTCGGTCTGCAAAATAATGTTTGCCGCCCTTTCGCGCTTCTCGCTTTCCGCAAGCTGCTTTTTGAGGTCGGCGTTTTCGGATTCAAGGGCAAGCAGACGGGCGGCAAGCAGTTGAGTACAATCACTTACACACAATGGGCATATATTCCCATTTGGGCATTCGCATTGATCGCCGTAACAGCATGCTTCTGCTGCCACTTTGATTTGCTCTTTAGTGTAGTCCATTATCGGTTATCCTCCTTGATTTCAGGCAATTTCATAAATGCCATCCAATGGGTATTCGACTTCTTTCCGCTGTGATGCCCGAATAGCGGTTGAACACCTATCGCCTTGATTACCTCAGCCGTTGAAATCTGTGTCTCACTCCATTTGAAAATCAATGTTCCTTGCGGTTTAAGTACCCTCATACACTCGCAAAAGCCTTTATGTATCATGCCTTGCCATCCATCGCTTAAAGTACCGTATTGCTTTTTTGTCCATGATTTATCGGATAGTCCCGCAACATGGGGCGGGTCGAATACCACAAGCATAAATGATTCATCTGCAAACGGCAGATCTGTGAAATCACATATTATATCAGGGTCAACGTTTATATGCTTTTCGTGTTCCTCCGGTCTGCCTATACAAAACATTTGCGTATATTCTTCTTGCCTTTTATCGCAATATATAGCCGCTGGATGGTGCTTGTTAAACCATATGCCGCGATTGCCGCAAGTTACGTCTAAAATGCTTTTGTTCAATTATTCTTTCTTTCTCTCCCTTGTTTTGTGTGCGCTGTCTGGGGGCGTGGTGTGCGCCCCCAATTGACGCATATGGCAATTAAGCCGCCACCTCGATTTTTTTGTTATCTGTTATCTTCACCCGGACCGTCTGACACCCGACCATCTTAGCAACCATATATGCCACATAGCCGTCAAACAGCGTCATTTTCTCGTCGACCATAATGTCGCGATCGAAGCGGCGATGCTTCAAAAAGTATTCGTAGCAGTTTGCTATCTTGCTCGGCTTTGGTGGGGTGCGCCAGAACGCGTTTGAGATGTTTATCTCTGACAACTTTATAATTTTAGTTTCCATCGCTATAATCCTTCCTTTAAACTTTCCCTCGCGGCGTAATATAAAATGCCGTAGATTATTTGCCCGGTTTCAGCGGGTTTGCAAAATATCACTGTGATATTGAACCGCACTTGCCATGCAAGCAGAGAAGCAATCAGGCTTTTCGGTTCGAGTTTGCTTTTGTAATTGTGAAGGAATATATCTGACCATGAGCAGTTTTCAATCAGCAAGAACACTTTTAGCCCCTCGGCTTTGGCACGGGTAAACTCATCGGACAGTCTTTGCCGATCAACCGTGAAGTTTCCGGCAAGCTCGTCCAGCGATGCTTTACGCTCAACGGCTGTATCGTGTTCAAGCGTCATATCACCGATCATTGCGGAATAATCGCCGGTGTCAAGTTTGCGGGTTTCATGGGGTATCTTTTTACTGTCGAGATACCCCAGCACATGCCCATTAACCTGTTCTCTCGTGTCTGCCACGATTGTCAACTGCTTTAGCAGCTCGTCCACTTCTTTATCTGTGTATCGTTTTCTCATCGTCACCTCACGAATAGGAGTGACAGTCCGAGGTGTCTAACTCCAACCTGCGCCCACACTTTTCGCATACATAGATGTGTTCGTATGGCTTTTTACCTATGTCTTTGCCGTATTTGTGTTCGCATACCGCGAATGTGTAATACTTGAAGCACCGGTTGAAGTGGTCTTTTTCTATCGCATAGCCTGTCCCGTCTGGGAAAAAGTACAATGTTGCTTCGACCATCGCGGTGATTTCTTTGCCGTTGCGATACATTTGTCTAAAATCTTGATATTCGGGCGGAAAAATCATGCGCCCACTTTGAAACAATTCTTGTTCGCTGACTTGCCGCCAGTTCGGCGGATAATCGTTAAACCCGCCGAACTTTTCAACGAAGTCGGGGACGGTTTTGGGGTTGACCCATTCAAGTTTTTCCATGTTTAAAATGGGAGATCGTCGTCTTCGGGAATGTCTTTCATGCCGCTACCGCCGCCAATTTCAGTGACCGTCTGGCGCTCCGGCTTCTCGCCGACCCACGCTGGCAACTTCTCGGCACGCTGTTGGTTTATGTAGTATGCGACTTTTAAGTATCCCTGCTCGTCCTCTTTAAACCGCGCTGCACCGATTGCGCCGACCCATGTAAGATAGTTGAAGTCACCCTCCGCGATGCCGGTTGAATCATAAAACTGCGTCATTTTTTTATTGAAGTATTCGCCCTCGACGATGTAGTCGTTGACCGTGAACGTCGCGCCGTTTGGCTTTAAAGTGACGACTATCATCTGCTTGCCGGATTTTGATACTTTCTGCTCTGCGCTGACAACCGCAAAGCGGTGATCTCCTGCGCCGACGTTGGTGGATTCTTCACGCGTATAATTAAAAGCCATTATGTAATCTCCTTTAAATTAATTTCCACGGCATTGAGCCGCTGTAATATTTTTGTGATATGTGAATTTGTTGTTTGAAAGGCAGCGTGTTTATGAGCTTATATGCTCTATGTATCCGCTTCTCGCGCTGTCCGTGCGTTTGCGCGTGCTGGCATACATGCTTGCAATTGCTAATTGTCTTTGCCATGCAGTAGCCGCCAGCAACGTAAAACGCGCACTCTTGGGGAGCATTCATTAATATTTTGACCTCCACTCATTAAAATAGGTGGATTTCAGGCCCATGGTGTCAAGGAACCGCATGAACCGGCTGATTTTTCGCTCGATGGGTTCGACTTCTTCGGGGCGATAGGTTTCACGGTAAACTTGTTCGCCGTCGCAGATTAGATAGGTAAACGCGTGGGCTTCGGGCACAAGCGCGAAGTATGCGCTGGTCTGCGGGCTGTCGTAGTATTTGCCGACCGCATATGTCTTGCTGAACTTGGTGTCGTAGATCGTCCCGGCGAGAAGAAAATCCAACCTGCCATACAGCACATACGCAATGCCATCAACTGTAATATCCTTTGACAGCGCCACCTGCTGCTGGGACCCGGCGAGTGTGCCGTACAACTCGGTTATTGGCTTATACCATTCATGCGTCGGGTCGATTTCCGCGCCGTCAAGTACCGCGTTTAAGCAATTTTCAAAATGCTGACCATCAAGCATTGACTTGTTAGGCTGTATCGGCTCGCGACTTAGCGTTTTCAGAAAGTCCGCATAACCTTCGTCAGATTGAAAGCCGTATTCCCACGCATTGAGTAGGGAATAAGTTATAAGAAATTTATTCGGCTGCAACGACATATGTTTTTGCCTTCGGGTCATAGACGTAGCCCAACTCTTTTACTTTGGCCTTAAATGCCGCTTCGAGTTCTTTTAAACTGGTCATTGCGTGATCGAGTTTGCGTATTTGATCAAGCACCGTAAATGCATCTTCTGGCTTGTCCAATGTGTCAATTAGCTCTTTGCCTGCCGCGATGGCTGCGTCATATGTGGCGCGTTGGGCTTTATAAATTCTGGTTTCCTCTGCGATGTTCGATTTGACCTGTGCAAACAGTTTGGTGAGAAAATCGTTTGGCTCACCGTCTTTGAGGTTGGGGATTTTTATAAGTCCGTTCATGCCGTAACAGCACTTGGAATTATAATTTTCCGATACCCCAATTCCGAGATACCGCTCGCCATTAATAATTTGCACCATGCCGCCAATATCAACTGGCTTCCATACAACGTTGCGGGTTTTGCCTTCGCAGTCAAGAATGTATTTTGTAACTTCACCATCGCTTTTTTCGGTTACATGGAACACAAAAATTACGTTAAAGAATTTTCGCAGATCGCTTGACAGTCTTAAAAATTCTTCCCCAATGTCGCCATATCCGCTTAACGATATACCGCCGGTTTTCTTTCCCGCTTTAGCATCATGTTTTACAACCCACGGTTTCATAAGTTCAATTAATTCGCCGGTTGTATCGATTACTAACGTCTGGTATTTGCCACGCAACGATTCTATGTCGGAAAGCAATTCTTCGTAGGTTTTACAGATAACCGCGTCTTTTCTGTGCGCTGGTTTTACTCGCGCTAATCCCTCGTCTGTATCAATCAACGCCACGTCCGGTGCGGAAAGCGCGAGTGTGGTTTTGCCTACGCCCGGCAAGCCGCTGATAATCATAATTATGTTCTTGTTGCTGAAATCCATATTTTCCGGTTTAACTATCAATTTTGTTCTCCTTTTTATTTATAAAATAATTAATTTTTACAAGCACCTTTGCAACCTCTGCGCCGCCCACAATTGTTATCAGCGCGATGGCAAGCTGTCCGGCGTTCCAGTTGTTGCCCACCGCCAGCAGCATTACCGCGATGGCAAATACATCTTCCGCAATAGCAATCGCTTTGATTGCCAGCGCGGTCGTCAATTTGAGGTTGCGCATATCATTATCGCCGCGAACGCGCTGAGGATTACAAACACTATTGCGAACACTTCCATTCATAGCAACCTCACTTAAATTTCAATCCCGCGCATCGCGGCGATTCGTTTATACGCTTCTTTGTCTATGTAATGGTCAACTACTGTTCCGTTGCAGTCCATGATTGCTTCGGCGTATTTGCCATATGACGCATTATATTCTCTGATAAGATCGTCGTCGGTCAACCGGCAATTTGCCAATAAGTATGTGACTTGCTTGCCGATTTTTCTGTTAAGTTCCTTTGGTAACCGTTCGTTCATGTCAACACCTCCAGCTCGGCGAGCCGCCTTGCAACATCAATCGCGCGATACCGACGGGTCCCACACGCCTTGCGCACCGCGGGAAGTTGGTACTTGTCCTGTCGCCCTGTGTAGCGCGATACCGAACGGCGAGAACAGCCGAGATACTTCATAATAGTCTGTGCATCAACAAATTCGCTTTCCGCAATGTCCTTCAGCGCCGAGCCGATTTCGCTGGTTCTGACGGTTATCAGCTTTGATTCTGCGGCGTTCTTTGCGTGATTTATAACGACTTTTGGCATGGTTATTTATCCTCCAAGTCGGGGTGAGATTCTATTATGCCGTTAAGCGTGGTGGCTATTTCGCACATTGCGGTGGTAATCGCTTGTTGTTCGCTGACGATTGATTTTAGAGTTGTTAATTTCAGCATCACATCAGATAGGCCATCAAGTCGCCGAAGCTGACTGGCGAGAGTTGATTTTATTTCTTTGCGGGTAATGGGCATGCTCCCGGACGGTGGAACGGTAAGATTGTCATATGCGGGTTGATAACCACTATTAGCCCATTTCATGTCTGCTTGTCCTTTCTATTTTTTATTTATCTTGTAATTCGTACCTCTTGTGTATATACCATTCCAAGTGGCGTTTGCGCTGTTCGTAATCCGGTACAGACAGCAACAATCCAATGTCAACCTTTTGCAACGTCTCCAACTGCTCGATCTGCGCGGGTGTCAGATATGGGCGTATGCTTTCGCCTTTGACTAATCCATGCTTTTCGCGTATTTGCTTTGCGGTCATGCCGGTGACAAGTTTGTTCAGCATATCGCACTCGTTGCTAAAATGATACGGACGCGGTTCGTCGTGGATTAATTTGATATTCGCTGTAAGCAGCGGAAACTCTGTCCGCGCGGTGATGATGGTTTTAATGAAGGATTCCATTTTATCAAAGCGATTGATATACGCTTCTTTGAATTGCATTGCCTTCGGACCGGTGAAGCCCATCGCCAAAAGTGTGAATCCGTCGCGGGTCATTGCATAGCAGGGTTGCTTTTTATTCTGCTCGTTTAAGTATGAGGACGGCTGAAAATTGAGCCGTCCGAAATCTTCACTAAGCCCACTTTTAGGCTCAGTAATTTTTCGAATATCAGCTAAAACGTTCTTGTGTTCTTTTTCAAACGCTTTCGCTACATCGCGGCTGTCCACCCTCGCGGTGTCGTGGCTGTCGGCAAATATGCCATATTCGTCTTTCGGAATTAATTCTTTCAATGCTTGTCCTTCCTATTTTTTTATTTTGTACTGCAATTCCAGTTCGGCCAAAATCCTGTCTGCTGCTGATATTGTCTGCTCTGCGCAAGTTGTCTTGTCTCGCCCGGCTCGTGCCGCCGCAAACTCCTGTAGCCGCATTCTGCGTCCGGTTTGCTCGTTTGCGGCATTTAGCAACTCTGACAACGTTATTCCGACCGCAGCCGCGCGGGATTTGATGTTATGCCGATCATATTTTGGGGAAAGCTGTATAAAAATTCCTCCTTTTCCATAAATATTTTTATATATACCCTTGACAATTTCGAAAAATGTGATATAATAGCATCGTGACATGATTATATACATTCC
>JAEAME010000462.1_pt1 | contig 41942 bp, 40 predicted proteins | sample 8958731 | NCBI WGS metagenome assembly JAEAME01 (sample SAMN16933194, study PRJNA681113) | bioreactor sludge metagenome | isolation source: anerobic bioreactor sludge (Control) | place: India:Bengaluru | collected 2018-10-24
GGATCTCCGATCGTGGATGCGGGAAGGCGTGAACTGTGGAGGACCGGAGGGATGCACCACCGGGTGCGCATGATCGTCGGTTCGTTCCTCGTAAAAGACCTGCTGCTGTCATGGACGGAAGGAGCGCGCTGGTTCTGGGACACCCTTGTGGATGCCGATCTGGCCAACAACACCCTCGGCTGGCAATGGATCGCGGGTTGCGGAGCCGACGCGGCCCCTTATTTCCGCATTTTTAATCCGTCGGCACAGGCCAGGAAATTCGATCCGCAGGAAAACTATATCGGTCGATGGGTGCCTGATCGAAATTTTGCCGAATATCCTCGGCCGGTCGTCGATCACACGCTCGCCCGGGAACGAGCGCTGGCAGCCCTGGCTTTGGTAAAAAAACAATAAAATCTAAGATTTCAGGCAAATGCGGAGGCTTCCCATCAATGAGTGCCGGTAAAAACACGTGCGACGAAACGATTACCATCCGAACCGGCAGTCACAGCCGCGAGTTCACGCTGGAAACATGGTTGACGCTTCCCCGCTCCCGTGAAAACCTGTTCCCTTTTTTTGCCGATGCGGGCAATCTGGAAACCATTACTCCACCATGGCTTCGTTTTGCAATTCTAACGCCGCTCCCGATCGAAATGTGTCCGGGCGCTCTCATCGAATATCGTCTTCATCTTTACGGCATTCCGGTGCGCTGGCTGACTGAAATCACGGCGTGGGAACCGCCGTTCCGGTTCGTGGATGAACAAAGGCGGGGACCATATCGCGTTTGGATTCACGAACACACGTTCATTGATGCTGCCGACGGCTGTGAAATGCGCGATTTTGTCCAGTACGCTCCTCCGGGCGGATGGCTCGCAGATCGGTTGTTTGTCGGGCGCAACGTCCGGCGCATCTTTGAATACCGCGCCCGCAAATTGCGCCAGCTGTTTGCGGACTGAATCCGAAAATCCTATAATCCCGCCTCCGGGCCGCTTGAAATGCAGCGTTCCAGTTCCTTCAGGCTGTCGACGACCCGCACTCCCGCAAAAGTCCGCAGCTTTGCCGTGTTCTCCAGATCAATTTCCCTGGGATACACGCGCAGCGGTTTTCCACGCGGGCTGATTGAATCCACTTCCGGAGCCAGGTCCGTCGGATAAACAAGTACGGGCAACCGGGCTTTTCCCGCCTGGGCGAAGAGATTTGTCACCAGCGTATCCGCAATTCCCCGGACAAATTTCGCCACGGAATTCGACGTGGCGGGCGCGATCGCGAGCAGGCGGTATGTGCCCGCAAACAGGCGTCCCACGAGCGGAGAACTCGCACTCTTTTCGCGAAAAATCCGCAATCCCGATGCTTCCAGGCGAGCATCGAGACGATAGATGCGCAGCACTTCCTCGGCCGCCCGGGAAAGAAAAACGTCCGCCTGCTTGAGCCTCAACAGCGATTCGACGCAATCCTCCAGCATGTGCCCCGCACCCGTAACCGCCCATGCAATCCGTTTCTCTTCCATAGACTCAAACCTTCCTATCTGTCGATCCTCGCAACGCCATACCTCCGGGCAGTCGATTCCTGCTGCCGCCTCTTTCGTAACCTACTGCTGCAAAAAACCAGTCAAACATATTTGAAATTTGAATTTTCGGGAAACGAATATCGAACCGCAGAATAGCGGATGCAGAATATCGAACGGCGATTTGTGCAAGCCGGCACCTCGATATTCTGCATTCTGCATTCGACATTCTGCGGTTCAAAAGCGCCTTTGGTAAACCGACCATGGTTAACATCTATCGAGTAAGCATCAATTCTTTGACGCATATGCCAAAGGATTCAGGCGCCAATGACGCTCAAGCCGTCCTCCGCGAAATTCCCCAACAGCAGGCGATGCCGGATTTTCCCCTGATCGCTTTCGATCCTTTCCAGGGTGCCGGACGCGCGCACCATTTCGCCGGTTCGCGCCTGTTCGCAGAACCTGCCGCGGAAAGAGACAATTTCGGTCAAGTCCGCCGCCAGGGCCCCTTCCAGGATGCGGACATCGACCAATTCATACCGGCACGGCGTGTAGATAGCGTCCCGGTCGTCCAGGATCCTGGCGGAGATCGAAGCTCTTCCCTTCGGAGTATAGAGCAGCCGGCCGTATCCCTCTTCAATTTCGTGCGCCTCCTTCACGAATCGAACGAAATATGGACGCTTGCGGAAGAAACCCTGGTTCACCTTGCGTTTTTCCAGCGCAAGGAATTCGCAGTACTCCATGCGCGTGTCGGCCGACCGCTGCACAAAAAGCTCCTCCATTCCCGACGCATCAAGCCTTCTCAACTCCGAACTCCAATCGGCATTCAACATCCCTTGGAGCGCCCGATACACCTTGTTGCAGTTCGTTGTGCCAAAGACCACGACATCCAGATCGGATTTTTCCGTATAGAGACCCGCAAGCAGAGATCCCGTGATCCCCAAAGCCGATTCCGGGACTCGAGCCTCCTCTTGCAGCAGACACAGGTAAGCGCAGGCATCAGCCTCTATGGCCGACCGCGTTTTCGCATCGGTCAATTCATGGAATCTCCGCCGCGGATCGTGGATTGCGCGAACCATGGACGCCGGCACGCTCTGCATCGTTATTTGAAATACAGGATCGTATGAGAGGTAATGCGGACAATTTGCCCGGATGAACCGCTCCTGTTCATCAAAATGATAGAGGCGGCGGTAAAGCTTTCCGCCCATTCGCCGGTCGCCGGACATCTCATCAGGGACATAACGGACGACGGCTACCTTCCGATCCGGCGGATGCTCCATCCCTTTCACCGCGAAAAACAGCCCCTCCAGGGTTTCCAGGTAAAAGCTTTCCACGGCTTCTGCAAAAAGATTTCCGGGATTAACGGATCCTTTGTTCCCGTTCATTCGCTACGGCAGGCTTGCGACGTTGGTTTTGAAATAGTCCACCCGCACGCGTTCCACGATCGCGTTGACCGGTTCCTCGAGATACTTGGTGAAGAAAGTCGGATAGATGCCGATCCAGAATGCGAGGATGATCAAGGGCACAAAAGTCACCAGTTCTCTCACATTCAAATCGGGCAGGACTTTGTTCAACGGATTTTCGAGCTTCCCGAACATCACGCGCTGATACAGCCAGAGCATGTAGGCTGCTCCAAGCACGATGCCGATCACGGCAAGCGCCGCGTAAGGCCATAATCCGGGAGCGGCGAAAGTTCCCTGAAGGATGTAGAATTCCCCGATGAAGCCGTTCAGAGCAGGCATTCCTATGGAACTCAGCGTCATGATCAGAAAGACCGTCGCGTACACCGGCATGATGTGGCTCAATCCGCCATATTCCGAAATCATGCGTGTGTGGCGCCTTTCATAAATTACGCCGACGATCAGGAAGAGGGCACCCGTGGAAATGCCGTGGTTGATCATCTGCAGGATGCCGCCCTGAAGCGCGACGGGCGTGGCGGCGAACACTCCCAGCATCACAAATCCCAGGTGGCTGACCGAGGAATAGGCGACGAGCGACTTCATGTCTTTCTGCATCATTGCGACCAGTCCCCCGTAGATGATTCCTATCAGAGAGAGAATCAGCATCGGCTCGAGAAAGTGTCTGGTTGCCCAGGGAAACATCGGCAGCGAAAAGCGCACAAAGCCGTACGTCCCCATCTTCAGCAAAACGCCAGCGAGGATCACAGAGCCGGCAGTAGGCGCCTCCACATGCGCATCCGGAAGCCATGTGTGAAACGGGAACATGGGAACCTTGATGGCGAAACCGACAAAGAAAGCCAGGAAAACCCAGAACTGGAGGTCTGTCGGGAACCCCAGTTTCTGAAAAGCGAGAATATCGAAGGAGTAAATCCCGGAAACACCGTGCTGGTAGAAGTAGATCGCCAGAATGCCCACGAGCATGAGAACGGATCCGGCCAGTGTGTACAGGAAGAATTTTATGGCGGCATACAGTTTTCGAGGTCCGCCCCACACGCCGATTAGAAAATACATCGGCACCAGCATTACTTCCCAGAACACATAAAAAACGAGGAAATCGAGAGACATGAATACGCCCAGCATGCCCGTTTGAAGCAGCAGCATGAATGCGTAGTACTCCTTGACGCGCTCCTTGATGGCAGTCCACGACGAGAGGACCGCAATGGTACCGAGCAATGTCGTCAGCAGGACCAGGAGCATGCTGATTCCGTCGATCCCGAATTTGTAGGCAGCGCCGATCTGCGGGATCCAGGAACGCTCGTAAACGAAGCGGAATCCGTTTGGATTGATAAACCGGGGATCGTTAAAAGCCGTCAGGAGGGGAATGGAAATCAGGAATCCGATGAACGCGGTGACATTGGCGATCCATTTGATTGCGAGCTCGCTTTCCCGCTTCGTGAACATAATCAACACCATGCCCGCCAGAGGAAAATAGCAGACTATGTTTAGGATGTTGTTCATGAAAAATTCCATTTCAGCCCGCTCCTGAAATAAATTCGAGATTCGAAATTCGAAATTCGAGAACAGATCTCGAATTTCGAATCTCGAATTTCGAATCAGAAGTTAAGTAGTCCGTTATAATAGATCAAAACAAAAATCACAATTCCAACCACTGCCGCCAGGGCATAGCGCTGGACGAGGCCCGTCTGGAACGAAGTGGCGATCCGGTTCAGCTTCAAATTGATCCACCCGACAAGATTGACGAGGCCGTCCACAATATAGGTGTCGAACCATTTCGACAGGGTAGCCGTTCCGCGCGTGGATGCGGCGGTCAGATTCACGACGCCGTCGACGAATTTCGAATCCAGGAAGAAACACGCCGTGCCCAAATCCTTGGCTCGGTTCACGAAGAGCGCGTCGTACAGCTCGTCCACCAGATACTTTCGATATACGAGGGCATACAGGCCCTTGATTTTCGCGGTGAACCTGTCCGCCAGTCCGGGACGCTTCACATAAAAATGATGAGCTAAAAAAATGCCAACCAGGGCGATCGCGACGGAAAGCACTGTGAACAGCAGTTCCTCTCCGGCGGAATGGTGCATCACATGCTCCGGATTTTCCGGGAGATGGAAAACCGGTTCCAGGAAATGCTCGAATTTGTTGGCAATGCCCGTCCACCCCGGGAAGCCGACGAATCCGCCGACAGTCGATAGCACCCCCAGCGCGGCCAGCGGATAGACCACATTCCTCGGCGATTCGTTTAGGTGGCGCCTGGTATGCTCGTCCATCCTCTCCTCCCCCCAAAACGTCAGGAAGAAAAGCCGGAACATATAAAAGGCCGTCATCCCGGCGCCGCACCAGAGCAGGAACCAGACGACGGGATGCCCGTTGCTCCAGGCGCGCCACAGGATTTCGTCCTTGCTGAAGAATCCCGCGAAAGGCGGTACGCCGGCAATGGCGACCGTGCCCGCAAACATAGTCCAGTAAGTCCACGGCAGATGCTTTTTGAGCCCTCCCATCTTCATCATGTCCTGCTCATGGTGCATCGCCATGATGACCGATCCGGCTCCAAGGAAGAGCAGCCCCTTGAAAAAAGCGTGCGTCATCAGGTGGAAAATGCCCCCCGCGAAGGCTCCCACTCCCAGCGCCGCGAACATGTAGCCCAGCTGGCTCACAGTGGAGTAGGCAAGGACGCGCTTGATATCGGTCTGGGCAAAGCCTATTGTCGCGGCAAAGATCGCCGTCAGCGATCCGACAACAGTCACGATCATCAGCGTTTCGGGAGCCCGGCTGTAAAGGGCGTTGCTTCTGCAAACCATGTAAACGCCCGCCGTCACCATCGTGGCGGCGTGGATAAGAGCGGAGACCGGCGTCGGCCCTTCCATCGCATCCGGCAGCCAGACGTAGAGAGGAATCTGGGCGCTCTTTCCGCAAGCCCCGATGAACAAACACAGCGTCGCCCAGAAAAGAAAATCGTATCCGGAATGCACCGGCATGGCGGCGGCTTTGTCGAAGACCTCGTCGAAACGCAGCGAACCGAAGTGCACAAAAATCAGCATCATCCCAAGGATGAATCCCGCGTCGCCGATGCGGTTCACGACGAACGCCTTTTTACCGGCATCGCCCGCGCTCTTTTTATCGAAATAAAACCCGATCAGCAGGTAGGAACACAATCCCACTCCTTCCCACCCGACGAACATCATTGCGTAGTTGTTCGCAAGCACAAGCGTGAGCATCGCAAACATGAAGAGATTCATATAGGAGAAGAAGCGGTAATACCCGCTGTCGTCCCACATGTAGCCGGTCGAATAAATGTGAATCAGGAAACCGACGCCGGTTACAACCAGGATCATCACGGCCGATAGCGCATCCAGCTGGAATCCCCACGGAATCTCAAATGCGGCCGCTCCGCCGTCCGCCAGAGGGAGAATCCCTCCGCGGAGCCATGTAAAGAGGTCGAACGAAAAAACCTCCTTGTGCTCAATGGCAAAAAGACGGTGGACGGACAGGACGCTCAAGACAAAGGAAGCACCCACGGACAGAAGGGCGACCCCTGAAACAAATCCCTTTTCAGGTTTCCTGCCGCCGCTCCGCAGAGTTATCAAACCGGTCAGGCCGATTACGGCACTTCCGGCCAACGGCAAAACCGGTATCAACCAGAGGAAGCTCAACATTGTTTTAAATCCGATAGGAATCTATTCATATCAGTCAATCTTGAATCTCCGCTCAAAGCCGTCTGAAGGCGGAACCGCTCTATCTCAGCTAAAATCAGTATTCCCAAATAGATAGACGCATCTAGTAGCACAGCCTTACAAGGATTGTCAAATTCAATGTTTTTGGCTCCCGAGGCTTTGGTCGCGAAGCAAAAGGCTTTCATATATGCTTTGGACCTGCTCTCGCGTCTGCCGAAGTGTCCCCGATGCGTCAATGGTGTAGTCCGCAAGCTTCAGTTTTTCCTCGATAGGCATTTGCGAAGCCATTCTGGACCCGGCCTCTGTTTCAGTGAGCCTGTCCCGGTTCATAATCCTGGAGATTTGAATCGAGGGATCACAGGCAACAACAATCAGACAATGATATGTTTTGTAGCCTCCGGTCTCGATCATCAGCGCCGCGTCGACGATGATTATCCCGTGCGCCGATGTCCGCTCCAGCTTCTCAATTCGCCGCAATAATTCGGCCTCCACCCCGGGATGCGTCAGCTTATTGAGCAGGTCTCTCTGTCCGGCATCCGAAAAAACAATCCGCCCCAGTTCCCGGCGGTTGATCTCGCCTTCAGTGTTCAGAATCCGCACCCCGAAAGCTTTGACGATTTCGTGATAGGTTGTCGTATCCGACCGAAGCAGCGAATGTGCGATTCGATCGGCATCGATCACATGAGCTCCCAGTTCGGCAAAAAATCGCGCGGCGGAGCTCTTGCCTGAGGCGATATTTCCCGTCAATCCCACACGCAGCATAGGGCTTCATAATATCACAGGCGGATCGTTGACTCCCCGGCCATATTGGGATACTTTGAGCTTGCCGAACGCCCGCCGGCAGCGATTCTGAAAAACCCGGATCAAGCAGCGGGCATTTCCTGGAGAGCACTCATGCGTGTTCTGATAACGGGCGGAGCCGGATTCATCGCCTACCATGTGGCATCGGCGCTGATCGTCAGACATGACGAAGTCAGCCTGCTGGATAATTTCAACAGCTTCTACGATCCTGAAATCAAGCGGCGGAATGTCCGCGACCTGCAAGCAAAGGGCCGCGCGCCGCTGCACACCGTTGACATTCTGGACCGCGAAAGACTCCGCCAGGTTTTCGAGGAAGTCCGGCCGGAAGCCGTCGTGCATCTCGCAGCCTGGGCCGGTGTGCGCCCTTCCCTGGAAAAACCGGATCTGTATGCGTCGGTCAACGTCACGGGAACGGTGAACATGCTCGAGATGGCGCGGGAATATTCCACTCGCTGTTTCGTTTTCGGGTCTTCTTCATCCGTGTACGGCGGAAACACCAAGGTCCCTTTTTCCGAAGAGGACCCCGTCGACCGGCCCGTCTCGCCCTACGCGGCGACCAAACGCGCCGGGGAGCTCCTGTGCCACACCTATGCCCACAATTTTTCGATGCATGTAACCTGTCTTCGCTTCTTCACCGTCTACGGCCCGAGACAGCGTCCGGAGATGGCCATACACAAATTCGCCCAACTTATGGCGGATGGAAAAGAGATCCCGGTTTATGGCACAGGCGATTCCCGAAGGGATTACACGTATGTGGAGGACATCGTAGCCGGCGTGCTTGGAGCGCTGGATGCAAATCCGCAATTTGAAATCGTCAACCTGGGCGAGTCGCAAACCACGACCCTGCTGGAACTCGTCCGCCACCTGGAAAACGCCCTGGACATGAAGGCCAGGCTCCGCTTCCTGCCGAACCAAGCGGGAGATATGGCCGTCACATACGCGGACATCGGCAGGGCGCGCCGTATCCTCGGCTACAATCCTCAAACGCCGATCAAGGAAGGAATACGCCTCTTCGCCGATTGGTTTAAAAGCGGTAGACAGTAGGCAGTTGGCGGCAGGCAGTCGAAAGCAAATTGCTACTGCCTGCTACCCACTGCATTTACGGAATATCCGCGACCACCAAGGTATTGGACAGTTCATTGATGACATAGACGGTGCGATTGTCCGGGGCTACCTTAATATCGGTCGGGCCCCGGTCTACGTCGAAGGTTTCAGCAACAAGGTTGCGCAAATCCGTGGCCAGGATCGATACGTTGCGTGAACCCGCGTTGACCACGAATATACGCTTCCCGTCCGGGCTTACCGCGACGCCGAAGGGCGCTTTCCCGACAGGAACGGTTATTTGGACTCTCATGAGTTCTGTGTCTATCACCGACAGGTCGTTGCTGCGGCTGTTGGCGACGAAAACGCGCTTACCGTCCGGTGTAATCGCAATGCCGTCCGGTGCCTCTCCCACAGGGATCTTGGCTACGACGGACTGCTTGTCGGGATCCACAACCCAAACTTCATTGCTTCCTCCCATTGCCACATAAATCTGTTCGGTAGTCGGGGAAACAACAAGGGCGAACGGCGAGACTCCCATTCTTATGCTTGCTACGACATTTCGTTCGCGAATGTCGATAATATGAAGCAACCCTTCCATGCTTCGTCCGTAATTGGAAACATAAGCCCGGTATCCGCGGTTGCCGATCGCGACGGAATTCGGCAGGCCGCCCACATTCACGTCCGCGACAACCCGGAAAGCATCCAGATCCACTATGGCAACGGTTCCCGAGTCTTTGCAGGCCACGAGGGCCGTCTTCCCTTCCCGGTCCACCGCCAATCCCAGGGGCGACGATCCAACATGCAAATTTTGAGTAACCATCTTCCTGGAAAGATTGATGCCCAGCAGTTCATTGGTGCCGTAGGATGTCGTATACACCTTTGTTCCGTCCGGGCTCAGAGCTATGAAGTTTGGGGATTTCCCGATCTTTCTTATCCGGAATGCCTGGATCGGGCTGCCGAATCCCGGCAAAAACCATAGCAGGCATATCAGCACGCACAGAATAGCCTGCAGTTTCTTCATGACGGCTCCTTTGTCTATTTCGTGGCGGCGATCAGGCTGAAAATCCCAGCATATCGCGATTCCGGAGCGTTCAAGCCTTGAATAATGACCTGGCGGAATCCCGCCTTGAATAACAACTGAATAAGCTCCTCCCGATCATAATACACCGCGGCAGCCTCCACCGGATTCTTTTGTATATAACGGAGATGCATCTTCTTCATCAGGCAAGGGAGCGACCGCTGCACTGACTTTGGCATCAGCAGTTCCGCCAGGATCAGGTGCCCGTCCGGAACCAGGATACGCAGGATTTCCGCGAGATAGTATTCCGCATGGTGCCGGTGCAAATCGAAAAACGACACGGCGAGCTCGCCGAATCCGTCCGTCACGGGGAACTGCGGTTCACGCATGTGTCTGAATTCCGCAAACTGCTGCAGGTTCAGGTGCGCCGCCCTCTGTTTGGCCCTTTCCATCAGGGTGACATTGGTGTCGAACGAATGGATTCGTCCGGTGAATGCCTTGCGCGCCGCAAGTCTCAGCGCAAATGCCCCGGTATCGGTCAGCAGATCGATCACCCTGGTCCGGCCGGTATTTACCGCAAAGTCTGCAACCTGATCGACCGTAAGGTAATAGTCCAAACCGGTTCTCCACCGGAAAAAGCGGGCAACGCCTTCTTCGTAGGTGTCGATAGTTGCGGGAAGGTTGGCCACAAACGGACGCTGACGCGGCGGCGAAAAATCAAATTTCTTTTGCGGACTCCCGGCGGGGTGCTCGGTTTTCACTCGACTGCCTCGGCACGATTTATAGTTCGAGATTCCAGGTTCGAAATTCGAGATTTGCTGATTTTGGGCCTTTATCTCGAATCTTCAATCTATGGTTCATGTCAATCCTTCAGCCGAAGAAGGGTGTAGTATTCCGTCTTCACTACAGGCAAGAACCGGGATGCCCGGCCGGCGTCCCTCTGCATGAGCTGCCAGACTACATCCCCTTTCCGCATGCACATCCAGCCCACGATAAGTGCCGGGTTGCGGACCGCCTGATGCCACAATACTTCGCGCCCTTCGTTGTAAACGAATTCTTTTACGTTCAGACCGGAATCGTATACGAGCGGCGCCTCGGCTCCCATATCTATCAGGATCTTCTTCCCGTCGTAATTCTGCTTCAGAAACTGCAAAACGGCTTTCCGCTCTGGCTCGATGAATTCGTGCTCCATCGTTTCCACCAGCATCGGCCGGACCTCCCTGGCCAGGGGCGGAAGACTCATTGCCAGAACACATAAAAGCATCAGGAGCACGCTGTACCGATTCCTTGCCCGGGCTATAAAGAATAATATCAATCCCACGGCGGGAAGCACAAGCGTTCCGGGACCCGGCAGGGGGGCGCTCGCCGGATTTGTGCGGACCATATGCCAGGTGAGCCAGGGCAACCCAAAAATCGCAATGAGCATCACCGATAAAGATCTTCTTTGGGCCGCCTCGGAAGTCATCACCAGGCTTCCGAAGATCGCCACGGCCGGAATGAGTATCGCCGAATAGCGCACGCGGTAGATCAGACCCCAGTAAAGCGCGGAGATATTTATGAGTGAAGGAAGCCACAAAAGGAGCAGAGGAAGGCGTCGATTGAATTCGCTGCGCTGTGCAAAAAAGAGTATGAGTCCGGCTCCTGCCGCAAGCAGCGGAATCAAAGCCGCCATCTGCGAAAGCTCTCCCAGGTGATATAGAAAGGAAAGCAGAGGGCGCTGATAAGTCAGATAGGGATCGGGATGTCCCTGTGCAACCCTGCTGAAAAAGTTGTCCTCAAGCCGCAGGAATATATAGCCAAAATGCGCAAGCGCGGGGATGCCCACCACTCCCAGAAAGACCGCAACGGCTCGGAGGATTCTCCTTTTCGACGCGCGCCGTGTCCAGTAGTCGAAAGCAAGAAGAACAAGAACGCCCGCGAAAAAAAACCACCCTTCGTAGCGGCACATTGCCCCAAAACTCGTCCACGCCGCCGCACTCCAGGGCAGCGATGCGCCCCCCTGTTCACGCCAGAGGATCAGGCTGTAAGCAGCCAAAAGAAGAAGGGCTATATAAAGGGGCTCCGTCAAAGGACAACTCTGCAGGTATTGGAGATTCGGATTCCCGAGCAGGACGACTGCAGCGAAAATGCCGGCCGTCATCGAGCCTGTGAGCCTGTAGGAAATTTTATAAGCCAGAAATCCTGAAAGCGCGAAAGCGAATACCGAGAGCATGCTCGGGAGAAAGCCTGTACGATATTGAGCATCGAATATTATCAAAGGCAGGTAAGCCACATGAATGAGCGGAAGCCAGTTCACCCCGAGCTGGGAGTAGCCCGGCGAAAGCGAATCCACCATGCGGCGGGCGACCAGCAGGTGTGCTTTGGCATCGTAGTGCGCTATCGTCAGACCGTGGACGTAATAGTAAACAAAGCAGCCCACGCCGATGAGCAGGCCCGTCACAAAGATCAGGCGGGACAGATCCCTGCTTTGCGAGAGTCTGATTTTTTTTAACAAATGCATCAGGGATAAATCCTGTAGAGGGTGCGCGGGAACGCAATCGTTTCGCGCAGGTGGCCTAGATTGCACAGCCACGCGACCATCCGTTCTATTCCCATCCCGAATCCGGCATGCGGCACAGTCCCGTATTTCCTGAGATCCAGATACCATTGAAACGGTGCGATCGAGAGATTGTGCTGTTTCAATCGCTGCATCAAAAGCTCGTAGTCGTGGATACGCTGCCCGCCCCCGATAATTTCTCCATACCCTTCAGGAGCGAGAACGTCCACACACAAGGCAACCTCCGGCCTTTCGGGATCCGGCTGCATATAAAACGCCTTCACTTCCGATGGGTAGCGGTGCACCATCACCGGCGAAGAATACTGTTCCGAGAGAATGGTTTCGTCCCCTCCGCCAAAATCCCCGCCCCACTGAATCTCCGAACCGGCCGCCTGCATTCTTTTCACTGCGTCGTCGTAACTCAAACGGGGAAACGGCCGCGAAATGCCTTCCAGGATCCCTGTGTTTCGTTCGAGAACCTCCAGCTGCGGGCGCCGGCGTGTTAAAATCCGCTCGATCACGAAGCAGATGAGCCCCTCTGCAAGCTGCATCGTGTCCTCCAGTGTCGCATAGGCAACCTCGGGCTCCACCATCCAGAATTCCATCAGATGCCGGCGGGTTTTCGACTTCTCGGCCCGGAATGTTGGACCGAAGCAGTATACCTTCCCGAACGCCGCTGCAGTCGCCTCGTTATACAGCTGCCCGCTCTGCGTCAAGTAGGCTTTCTGATCGAAATATTCCGTTTCAAACAGCGTCGTCGTGCCTTCGCAGGCGTTTGGAGTAAATATTGGCGTGTCCACCAGCGTGAAACCGAGATCGTCGAAGTAGTCCCGGCACGCCTTGATGATTTCATGCCTGATTTTGATGATTGCGTGCTGCCGCGAGCTCCTGAGCCAGAGATGCCGGTTCTCCATCAGAAAGGCCGTTCCGTGTTCTTTGGGCGTGATCGGGTAGTTTTCAGCCAGCTGAACGATCCGGAATCCCGTTACGTCCATCTCAAAGCCTCCCGGGCTCCGGCTGTCCTTGCGAATCTTGCCGCGGATTTCGATGCTGGACTCCTGCGTGAGCTTGTCGAGCGCCTCGAAGTCCTCGGGGGTGAAATTTCCCTTGAAAGCAACGCACTGGATAATGCCTGTTCCGTCGCGCAGCAACAGGAATTGCAGCTTCCCGCTGCTGCGCTTGTTGTAAATCCAGCCCCGCAGCGTTACTTCATTGCCCTCATGGACGCCCACATTTTCAACATAAGCAACGGTCATGACGGATACCTCTTTGATTCGAGATTCGAGATTTCAGATTCCGGATTCCTGTTTGAGGATTCCAAAAAACCAATTTGGAATCTGGAATTTGAAATCTGAAATCCTAAAACACCATATAGCCCTGTGATTTTCCCCTTCTTCGGCAATACTCCAGATAGAGCGAATAATAGCTCAGACGAAGGAACTGCGACTCGGCGATCCCCAACCTTTTCGCCAGCGTTCGGATAGCGTCTTCCGTGCCTTCCAACTCCACGTAATTCCCTATGGGCGTTTCGTCGACGGCAACGTGGACCCGGTCCAATTCGAACTCCCGGCGGTACTTTTGATATCGGAAGCCGATCTTCATCCCGATGCGTTCAAGGACCTGAAGAAGCGCGATTCCGTCCTCCAGCCCGGTTTCCAGTTCCTCTCGAGTCTTAAAAATTCCGTCCGGCCGCGGCGGTCCCTTGAAAGTCAGCAAGCCGCTCCCGCGGGCGAACCGAATCCGAAGCAGGCATTGACGCGATGCAAGCTTCCCGTCAGGAAAATCGAGCAGGTAATTGTCCTCAAAATGCCTTTCGGCTATGACCACGGGATTCAAAACAGTCAACTGCATGCAGAAATTTTCGATGTCCTGGGTTTCTACTTTGATTTCCGTTTCTGTGCTCAACGATTTTCCTGCGGCTTCATCCAATCTCGAATTTCGAATCTCGAATCAGATCACACCTTATGCCGGCGCAACACGACTCCGCATTCCTTGAGGAGCCCCAGCGCCATTTGGTTCAAGGGGTAGTCCTGGTTATAGACAACCTCGGCGATGCCGCTGTTGATAATCATTTTGGTGCAGAGAAGACACGGGGCGAAGGTAGTGTACAGGGTTGCGCCTTTAAGGCTCGTTCCATGGTAGGCCGCCTGGGTAATGGCGTTTTCCTCACCGTGACAGCAGAGGCATTCATCGAGTGCCGTGCCGCTTGCGGCCATGCCGTTGCACCTAGGACAGCCTCCTTCGTTGCAGTTTTTTGCCCCTCTGGGCGTCCCGTTATATCCCGTGGAAATCACACGCTTGTCTTTTACTATAATGGCCGCCACTTTTCTTTTCATGCAGTTGCTGCGCATCGCCACTACCCTGGCGATGCTCATGAAGTATTCGTCCCACGTCGGCCGCGAGAACCGGCTCATCAACGGCGGAAGAATTTCGTCCAATCTTCGATGCAGTTCTTCCAGCGTTCCGTCATTCCCAACCACGACATCCGCCTTTTCGCGCGTCGCATTCAATTGCTGGCTTGCGGGATTATCGGAATCGAGTTCTCGCCCCTCCTCTTCGGTAAACTGCTGCAGCGTTTGAGCCGCGTTTTCCCTGTCCCTTTTCCGGCTGCGCTCGAAACGAGTCGCCAGCTCCGCTTCCACGGCGAGCAATGTGAAATCTTTGCGGCGCTTCAGGACGTCCGCTTCGTGCGGATTGCGGATCGAATCGATCACGTAATTTTGGTCCATTTGAAGGCGCTGCAGCACCCTCTCTGCCAATATTCCGGGGCCGTACTTTTCACGCAGCTCGTTTCCCACCCCAATAAGAGCTTCTCGGGTAATCCGGATCCCCCTTTTGCGTATCTCCTCCCGAATCGCGTCTGAGAGAGAGTGGAATTCAAAGCCTCTGCTTTTCAGATATTCAGAGACGGCGGTCTTGCCCGATCCATTTTTTCCAGTCAGTCCTATGATCATAGGATTTGCATGTTAGCACACTTATTGGAAAAGGGAAAAAAGGGAGAAAGGGGTAAAGAGATAGAGGGTCAGGGAAAGAGCCAGGCTAATCGTACAGTAGGTAGGGGAGTCTGCGCCGGGCAAAACCGTCGACATCCTTCCACCAGGACTCCCTTATTTCATGTAAAAGCGTTCCCTTTCGGATCATGCCGGGAATTTCGCCGCATCCGCAAAGTATTTCGATGGGCAGTTTTTCAAACTCGTACTCGTAAGGAGGCTTGCGCCATCCAAAGAATTCCGGATACAGGGTGCATGCCGAAGAGATGACGCCTATGCCTGTCAGATAAGGCTCGAAAATTTCGCGATTGTCCACGTGAATTTGAATCCCGCCGCACATCGTGTCCGTCCACTTTTGGAAAGTGGGCTGGAAATAGCACGGCCGGAACCGGACGCCGGGCAATCCCAGCCCGTTGAGGTGCTTCGCAAAATCACGGCTGTTGACAAAGGGAGCCCCAATTATCTCAAACGGACGGGTGGTCCCGCGCCCGTCCGAGAGGCACGTTCCCTCGATCAGCACCGATCCGGGATACACGGTTGCAGAATCCAGCGTGGGAAGGTTCGGCGAGGGTAGAATCCACGGCAATCCGGTCTGGTCAAACCAATACTCCCTGCGCCATCCCTCCATCGGAACGATCGTCAAATCGCATTGTATGGCGAACTCGGAATTGAAAAAACGCGCAAGCTCTCCTGTCGTCATCCCGTGACGCATCGGAATCGGATAGAGCCCGACGAAGGAGCTGTATTTCGGATCGAGCAGATTCCCTTCCACCTTCTTACCGTTGATCGGATTGGGCCGGTCCAGCACTATCATGCGTTTGTTCCAGCGTGCGCAGGCCTGCATGCAATAGGCCATCGTGTAAACAAACGTGTAGACCCGCGTGCCGACATCCTGGAGATCGAAGAGAAGCAGATCGACATCCTCCAGCATCTCTTCCGTCGGGAAGCGCGTTTCTCCATACAGGCTGTGCACCGGAAGTCCGGTACCCGGATCCCGATAAAACCCGGACTCGACCATGTTATCCTGCTTTTCGCCCCGTGCCCCATGCTGCGGACCGAAAAGCGCCGTCAACCGGAAATCGCCCGCCGCCGACAGAGCGTCCGCGGTATGCCGCAGATCGGCCAAGACGGAGGCCGGATGCACCACGGCTCCGACTCGCGCTCCGCGCACAAGCTCTCTCTGTCCTTCCAGCAGCACCTCAATTCCCGGCCGAACTCGCATGCAGTCTCCCGAAACAGGCGGCGTCCCCGATTTTACTTTTTTTCTTTGGCTTCTTTCCTCACCTTGGCGAAATGGGTGTCAAACTCCAGGCAAGTTTACGGGTCATTTGATGGCTCCTTGTCAAATGGTGTCAGGCTAGATTTGCACTTTTTTGGAAAAAGTGCAAATCTAGCCTGACACCATTTTTCATGCTATATTGGCCCGATATCGGCGCGCGCGTTGTGCACAACAGGGGTGAATGGAACATACACTTGTATTGAATGCAACCTATGAACCTATCAATATCGTCAGCTGGAAGCGCGCCCTGAACCTGCTGTGCCAGGGCAAGGTCGAGGTTCTGGCCGAATACGACCGCGAAATCCGGAGCATCAGTTTTACCATAAAAATGCCCAGCGTTCTCAGGCTGTTGAAATTCGTCAAGATCCGCCGGAATCATCAGCACGTCAAATTCTGCAGAGCGAACATCTATGCGCGAGACCACAACACCTGTCAATATTGCGGATCAAAGTGCTCCACGGAAAATCTGACCTTCGACCACGTCGTGCCCGTTGTGAAAGGAGGCGGCAAAACCTGGGATAACATCGTAACCTGCTGCTTTGACTGCAATCACCAAAAGGGAGGCCGCACTCCGGAGGAGGCCGGAATGAAACTGATCCGGCGCCCCAGGGAGCCTGAATGGGTTCCCACCATGATTCACGTAACGATCGGATTCAGGACCGCTCCCCAGTCGTGGCGCGACTATCTCTACTGGAATATTGAACTGGAACGCGAAGAATAGATCCTCAACCGGAAACTTCTCCCAAATCGGGCGACACAGCAAAAAAACGAAAATTCGACGAAATAATTCGACCTCTCCTGAAACAACAGGATCGGGGATTGCAGAATGCCATCCTCCGGGACGGGACCGTATCCTGTTTTGACATGCGGAGAGGCGAATCGAATGCAGAACACTCACGATTGCTCGATCCGGGACGCGATTGAAGTGACACTGCTGCCGGGCGTGGGAAGCCTGACGCAGAACCGCCTCTGGAAGGCGTGTCCCCGCCTCTCCGAAGTATTTTCGATGGATGAGCATGCGCTGGCGGCGCTTGGGATTCCGGAAGAAGTACTTGCCCTTATAAAGTCGCGGGCTTACAAAGCGACGGCTTCCGAGATCTTCGATTGGGGCAGGCGGGAAGGCTGTCAATTTCTGGTGCGCGGTGGAGTGGGATACCCTCCCATACTCGAGGAAATATTCGATCCTCCCCTGATTTTATATGCCCGTGGACAACTTGGCTCTCTAAATAAGCCCTCCGTTGCCGTGGTAGGGACGAGAAGGCCAACCGTATACGGCCTTCAAATGGCTCAGGGCATCGCATCCGATTTGGGAAGCCGCGGAATCTGCATAGTCAGCGGCTTGGCCCGGGGCATAGACGCCGCAGCTCACAGGGGAAGCCTGGAAGGTGGAGGCAGCACGGTCGCAATCTTCGGGTGCGGCATCGACATCGTGTATCCGAAGGAGCATCGCCGACTGATGGAAAAAATTGCGGAAAATGGACTGGTTCTTTCCGAATTCCCGCCCGGCACATCCCCATCACCGCAGAATTTCCCAGTCCGCAACCGCATCATTAGCGGCCTGGCGCTTGGAACCGTCATTGTGGAGGCTAACGAATACAGCGGATCTTTGATCACTGCCAGGCTGGCGATGGAACAAAACCGCGAAGTATTCGCCGTCCCCGGAAACCTCACGTCTCCCCAAAGCTTTGGTCCGAATTACCTGATCAAACAGGGAGCCAAGCTCGTCCAATCATGGAGAGATATTGTGGATGAGCTGCCGTCTGAAATCAGGCAGGAAATATTGATTGAAGAAGATACCAGACCGCGCCGAATCCCTGAGTTGGAGCTTCTGACGGAGGAGGATAAGCGACTGCTGGCCTTGCTGAAGATAGACGAAGCCATGCAGTTCGACAGGATCTGCCAAACGGGCAATTGGAGCGTATCACAGCTGAGCATTCTCCTGCTGCAGTTGGAGACGAACGGATGGGTGCGACAGCTGCCTGGAAATTTGTATGTAAGGACAAGAAAATAAGCCAGATACACTTGACTGTGAAAATTCCCCTGCTTTTTTTGCTTGGACTTTCCGCTGAGCTTGGTATAGTTTGCGCGCTTCTATGGCTAAGTCACTCGTGGTAGTAGAATCGCCTGCTAAGGCAAAAACAATCAGCAAATACCTTGGCGGCAATTTTGTCGTCAAGGCATCGGTCGGGCACATCAAGGATCTTCCGAAAAGCAAACTTGGTGTGGACGTGGATGACGATTTTTCACCGCACTATGCCGTTATTCCGGCCAAGACCAAGGTCGTAAAGGAATTAAAGTCCGCGGCAAAAAACATTCAGGAAATCTACCTGGCAGCCGATCCTGACCGCGAGGGCGAAGCGATTTGCCAACATCTGTTTGAAGAACTTTCCTCCAAGTCAAAAAACATCTATCGGGTGCTTTTTCACGAAATCACGAAGAATGCCATTCAGGAAGCCTTCAAAAAGCCCGGCCGCATCAATCAGCATAAGGTGGATGCACAGTTAACGCGCCGCATTCTCGATCGATTGGTCGGATATAAGATCAGCCCTCTGCTCTGGGACAAGGTGCGCCGGGGGCTTTCCGCCGGCAGAGTACAAACCGTCGCCCTGCGCATGATTGTCGAAAGAGAACAGGAAATCCGGGCTTTCAAAGCCGAAGAATACTGGACTCTCGACGCTCGGCTTTCAGGCGAACTTCCTCCGGAGTTCACCGCCAGGGCACGCCTCCTGGAGGGCAAAAAATGGGACGTGACCGATGCAGACGCGTCAGCCCGCATCGTCGACGACCTGAGGCTGGAGAAGTTCACTGTCAAGGAGATCCGCCGAAGGGAAAAGAAAAAATACCCCGTGCCGCCGTTTATCACCAGCAAACTGCAGCAGGAGGCCGCCAGAAAACTCAACTTCTCGGTCAAGCGGACGATGATCCTGGCCCAAAGGTTGTACGAAGGTGTCGAGATAGGTTCCGAGGGCTCCGTGGGCCTGATCACATACATGCGCACGGATTCCAGCCGCGTAGCCGAAAGCGCTCTTCACGAGGTGCGCACCCTGATTCAGCGGGATTTTGGAGAAGCCTATCTTCCCCACCACCCCGTCTACTACAAGTCGAAAAAGACCGCACAGGAAGCACACGAGGCGATTCGGCCCACGTCGGCCGAACGAATCCCCGAGAGTCTCAGGAATGACCTGGAACCGGATCTTTGGAGGCTGTACGCCCTGATCTGGAACAGGTTTGTCGCCTCACAGATGAATCCCGCCCTGTTTGATCACACTGACGTGGATATTGTCGCCGGAAGAGTGGAGTTGAGAGCGACGGGCTCAATTCAGAAATTCAGGGGATTCCTTGCCGTGTACCAGGAGTCGAGGCCTGAAGAAAAATCGGAATCGGGACAAGAGGATGAAGAATCCATACTGCCCCCACTCCGTGAGGGAGAGGTCCTGGCGCTGAAAGAACTGATGCCTGCCCAGCATTTTACGCAACCTCCTCCGCGCTACAACGAAGCCAGCCTCGTGAAGGCTCTGGAATCCAAGGGAATCGGGCGGCCAAGCACATATGCCTCTATTCTAAGCACAATCCAGGACCGCGAATATGTCGATAAACACGAGGGAAAATTCTATCCTACGGAAACCGGCGAACTCGTAACAAAACTTCTCGTGCAGAGCTTTCACGAAATCTTCGACTACGAATACACAGCGCGCATGGAAGACCACCTCGACAGGATCGAGTCGGGGCGGGAACCCTGGAAGAAGACCATGCGCGACTTCTATGACCGCTTTGCCGCAAAGCTGGCCGTTGCAGAAAAGGAGATGCCGGATATCAAAACCGAAACGGTCGAGACGGACGAGGTCTGCGAAAAATGCGGCAGCAAAATGGTAATCAAGTGGGGCAAATTCGGAAGATTCATGGCATGTTCCGGATATCCGGAATGCCGCAATACAAGGGAAATCGCCAAATCGGGCCCCGAGTCGGAACAAAACGAAAGTCAGCCGGAGGAGATTCAGTGCGAAAAGTGCGGCAGGCCGATGGTTTTGAAGCGCGGCCGTTTCGGCGAATTTATGGCCTGCTCCGGATATCCGGAATGCCGCAATACCAAAAAGATCGTCAAAACGGCAAAAGAATCCACGGTCAAGCATGATATCCCGTTGGAAGAAGATTGCCCGCTGTGCGGTAGAAAGCTTGCGGTCAAACACGGCCGCTACGGAGAATACACGGCCTGCAGCGACTATCCCAACTGCAAATATATCAAGCTTAAATCTACCGGCGTCGGTTGCGGCAAGGAAGGCTGTTCCGGTGAAATCGTTGAAAGAAAATCGCGCCGCGGCAAGGTTTTTTACGGCTGTTCGAGATATCCCGACTGCGATTTCGTCCTCTGGAACAAACCCGTCCAGAATCCTTGTCCATTGTGCAATGCGCCTTTCACGGTAGTAAAAACGACAAAGCGGTCGGGCACAGTACGCTTCTGCAACAACGAAGACTGCAAGTTCAAAGAATCGCTGGACGGCTAGGGTAGTGCGCTATAAGCGCCTTGCTGGCACCACATGCAGCCTAAAGCCCGCATCCTCATGATTCAGGGCAAGAATCCGCTCTCCGGCCGCTGGCTCCGGAAATTACGAGCATACTGACCTCATTGTGGCTTACAATGCCGTGTCAACCCAAAATACGACGCTTGCAGGAGACGATAGCCAATGACCGAATCAAAATACGCAAAATACGTGGTAACCGACCTGATTATCCCGGAAGAGAAAAAGAAGATTGCCGAGGCTTACTCCAAGTATGCCACCAGGATTCTGTGGCTGGATGAAAATGTAGTCGAGGGAGCGTTTCACATGAATACGGCCTGGTACCTTAAGGCCGCCACAACACTGGAAGACAAGCCTCACGCACACGACAGCGACGAAATCATCGGCTTTTTCGGAAACGATCCCGATCATCCGCACGATCTGGGCGGAGAGATAGAAATATGGCTGGAAGAAGAAAAACATATCATCTCCAAAAGCGCGCTTCTGTTTGTTCCGGCCGGCATGAAACATTGTCCTTTGATCCTGAAGCGGGTCGACCGGCCGATATTCCACTTCACCACAGTGCCCCACGGACGCTATATAAAGGATGAGAAGTAGCCGGTCGACGATGGTCTCAGTGTCGTCATCGGGAAACGCTTTTGGTTCACAAACTCCCGATCTCATTCCCAATCTCTACTCTGAATGGCGCCTTGCTTTTTCCAGCGCTACGGATGGATTCTAGAGCACACATCCATATCCGTCGCGTGCAAAAAGAGTGGGGCATATCACCCATAATCAGACCATGATAGAGACAACGACATTTTCACAGGACCAAATCTTAAGTGGCGAAATTTCCCTAAGTTATTGAATTATTTGCTTTTAAAATTGTATTGGAATAACATCTCCGTTTCCCCTATAATCCTCACTTTTTTATTTGGCCCTATTTGTGTTGGAGTGTGAAGAGTATGGGAATTGAATCGCAGGCTTTAGCGGTCATTCTGGTCCCGCTGCTGGGCTCCTTGCTCATTCCGCTGGCGGGCTGGGCCGGGCAGCGCAAGGCAACAGGCTGGCTGGCGGTTTTGATCATAGGCGCCACGCATGTGCTGACCTGGCCGCTGCTGAGCCCCGCAGTATCGGGGCAGGTCAGCGGGCCGTCCTTCGGAGTCTACCGCTGGATAGCGTTCTCGATGAATATTGATGCGCTCGCCGTATTCATGGCGTTTACGGCTTCGCTGATTGCCACGCTTATCGCCGTCTACTCCCTGGGTTATATAGAACACAGCGAGCACGAACCCGAGTACTACTTCATTGTAACGCTGTTCGTCGGCGCGATGATGGGTCTGGTCTTTTCAAGGAATCTTATATTTCTGTATCTTTTCTGGGAAATTTCCGCGCTCGCCTGCTGGCGCCTGATCGGTTATTTCAGGGATGCCGAGTATGTATGGAAGGCGGACAAGGCTTTCCTGATCACCTTTGGCGGCGCAGTTTTCATGCTGCTGGGTTTTGCCCTGATATTCGCCCAATACGGGACATTCGACATCGCGGAACTCCGGGGAAGAGAGATCGGCATTGCGGCCCTCATTCTGGTTATGGCGGGCGTTTTCAGCAAAAGCGCGACCGTCCCGCTGCACACCTGGCTTCCCGATGCGGGAGTCGCCCCTTCGACGATCACGTCTCTGCTGCACGCGGCTATCCTGGTTAAGATCGGGCTGTATGCGTTCGCGCGTCTGTTCTGCAACGGCATGGTGATCCGCCCTGAAGCTCAAACATGGCTGCTGGCATTCGCGCTGATGAGCGCCTTTGTATCAGCCGGTGCCGCGCTGCATGAGACCAATATCAAGAGGCTTCTGGCATATTCCACCGTCAGTCAGATCGGATACACATTCCTCGGACTTATCGTCTTCACACATTATGGGTACATGGGTGCGCTGCTGTATATCATGGCACATGGATTTGCCAAAGGCGGCCTGTTCCTGTGCGCGGGCATCATCGAGCACGGTACCCATACCAAGGATATGACCAAAATGGGAGGGCTGTTCAAGAAGATGCCTGTCACGGCGGTCTGCTACCTGATCTGCGCGCTGAGTATAGCGGGAATCCCTCCGATGATGGGATTTTTCAGCAAATACTTCGTAATCAACGGATTGGTTGAAGGCGGGCATTTCGTCATCGCGACTCTGGCGATACTGACAGCCATAATTACTCTCCTCTATATGCTGAAAAGCTTCCACGTCGTTTTTCTGGGGCAGCCGCGAGGTGAGGCTCATCATGAGGGGAATCCTGTTATGGTGGGAGTGGTTGCAGTTCTGGCGGTCCTGACGATCGCCAGCGGCATCCTTCTGCAGTTGCCCTTCAACCTGGTTAAGGTCGCGGACGGGCAGCGCCTGGCCGACGTCGTCAGTCTTTTCTGGAGATAGGCTATGAACGCTTCAACATTATTAATAGCGCCCGTCGTCATTCCTTTACTCCTGGCCGTTTTTATCCTGCCCTTCTTCAGACGGAATCCGAAAGCCGCGGCAGTGCTGGTTTTGATTTCGGTCCTTGTTTCGGGTATCGCATTCTGGATGGCGTCTGCATCTTCTCCCGGATTGGAACTGGCATGGATAGAATCCTTTACGTTGAGCTTCAGCCTGGACGGTTGGAAAACTTTTCTGCTCTGCTTCGTCTTCCTCTTCCAGATCATGGCGGCGATCTACTCGCTCGGGGCCGCTCGGCCCGCGCGCCCGTACCTACAGCCCTTTTCGCTGTTGATCGCATTTGCTTCCACATGCCTGGTGCTCCTGACCGACAGCCTGCTGGTGCTGCTGATCGGCTGGGAACTGTTCCTGGTTGCGCTGTACCTGATGATTAACAGCGCAGGGGAAAAAGCGGAGCCCGCGGCGCGCAAAGCTCTGGTGATCGGCGGGGCGAGCGACTTTTTGATGATCCTGGGGCTGATGTTCTTCTTTTCTCTTGCTCCCGATTCATCGATGAATGCCCGGATCGAAATTGCTTCAAATCCGATGGCTTTCTGGTCCTTTCTGCTGATTTTCCTGGGAGCCGGAGCAAAGGCCGGGATGTTTCCTTTTCATACGTGGATCCCCGATGCGGCTCAGGTAATGCCTGCCGCCGGCTTCGCGGCGATGCCCGCCTCTTTGGAAAAAGTGCTCGGCATCTACCTCCTCTTTGTGCTGACAAGCCAGATGTTCGTGCTGGATGCGATGGCCCGCAGCTGCATGCTATGCCTGGGTATCGCGACCGTTTTTGTAGCAATCGTTCCGGCGCTTGTCGAGAAGGATATGCGCAAGGTGCTTGCCCTGACGGCGATTTCTCCCGTCGGCTTCATGGTCTGTGGCATGGCGGTGTCCGAGGCGGCCGGTTTTGCGGGGGCGTTGCTCTATATGCTGACGCATGCGACCTACAAGTCAGCCATGTTTTTCTCGCTGGGCAATTTTGAGGAAAAGGCCGGCGGATCGCAGCTGAACCAGTTGCTCGGCATGGCGCGACGCATGCCGCTGTCGGCAACCGGATTCCTGCTGGCGTTCGTGGCGGCCATTTCCCTGCCGCCGACGGGCGGATTCATTGCCAAAGAGCTCATCTTCGAAGGTGCTCTGGAGAGCAAGCATATCCTGGTGCTTGCCTTTCTGGTCGCCGGTGCAGTCCTGAACGTGGCCGTTTTTTCGAAGGTGGTCGCGGTGCTCTGGACCAGGGGGGATAGCGCCAAAAAAGAAGCCTCCGCGTTTTGCGTTCTCCCGGCCGTACTCATGGGCGTTGCCGCCCTGGTCGGCGGATTTTTCTTCCAGCGTGCGGACGCCCTGCTGAGCGAAGTGACCGGGGCACATGAAGCGGGCTTGTTGTCCGGCGTGTGGCACTTTTCGCCTCTGACTGTCGTTTCTCTGGCCATTTACACGCTCGGATTCATGGTTTTCGCCACGGCGCGCAGCGGCCGTGCAAACGCCGCGGAAACGTTCAGCCCGCTGGAAACGTCTCCCGTGCTCGGCCCAGCTTTGCGCATGGCAAAGGAAAGGAAATTCGACGGGTACGACATCGGCCTGAAGGCAGTCGATTTCATCACCGGGATCGTGTTCCGCTATATCGAGCGCATGATCGACACGGTCGGGCAGTTCATCATTGACAGCGGCCGCTGGTTGATGCGGCCAGCGCTCAGCGGCGCGCACAACGGGATATACGGCAACTATCTGTGTTGGGCCGTCGTGGGATTTTTGTTCGTTCTGTTTTATCTGTTCGGCACCGCCCTGCTGGGCTGACCGAAGGCAAAAGAATTCGGAATTCCGGAATACGCCGGCACCGATGCGAAACCGCATTCGTTCCGTCTTCAGGATTCCGACTCCTGATATAGAGGTTAGCGATGGAATCACATATAGGCTGGATCCTGGCGGTGCCGCCCATCGCGGTTCTGCTTATGCCGTGGGCGTCCCGCGCAGGCAGGTGGGCCGCCAACACGCTGGCGATTGCGGCGACGGGGCTTCTGTTGTTCCTTTCACTTCGGCTCGTTCCGGCGATCGGGGCCGGGCTCAAATTTGAGCTGTATGGGGCCGAATTTTTCCTCGACAGCGTCAGCCTCCTATTCCTGATCGTGGTAAATGCGGTCGCTTTCGCTTGCATGATTTATGCAACTTCCTACATCCGGCATCTCGGAGGTCACGGAAAATTCTTTGCCCTGCTGCTGATCATGGTAGCCGGACTGAACGCCATGCTGATGACGCGCGACCTTTTCAGCCTGTATGTGTTTCTCGAAGTCGCATCCATCGCGTCGTATGTCCTGGTCGCCTTCGGGCTCGAGTATGACGGCATCGAATCCGCGATCAAATACCTGCTGCTCTCCGCGGTCGCAACCTCGATGATTCTTCTGGGAATCGCGATTATCTATATGAATACCGGCTCGCTCGAGTTTGATGTTTTAAAAGCGATCCTGGCCTCCCAATCCGGCAGCCTGCCGCCGATATTCCTGTTGACGGGCGCACTTTTCATCGGAGGATTCGGCCTGAAGGCCGCCTTGATGCCTTTCCATGCATGGCTGCCCGACGCCCATCCGTCCGCGCCTGCCCCGATTTCCGCCATGCTGAGCGGCGTCGTGATCAAGGTCGCAGGCGTTTACGCTCTGGCCCGCATATTCTTTTACATCTTCCCGGGAATCGACAAGGTCAACGGCGTATTCATAATCCTCGGAACTCTTTCCATGATCGCCGGCGCCGTGCTCGCATACTTCCAGCGCGACTTCAAACGCATGCTCGCCTATTCGAGCATCAGCCAGATCGGCTACATCATGATCGGCTTCGGGCTGGGAAACCTGCTCGGACTCATAGGAGCTCTTTTTCACATTTTCAATCACGCGCTTTTCAAATCCCTGCTCTTCTTAAACAGCGGCGCGGTTCAATACCGGCTGGGAACGCGCGATATCGAGGAGATGGGCGGACTGGAGAACCGTATGCCGGTTACCAGTATCACCAGCGTGTTCGGCACGCTGTCGATCGCCGGAGTACCCCCTTTCAACGGATTTTTCAGCAAGCTGTTCATCATTCTCGGAGCGCTGGCGGCCGGCAAAATGCTCGTCGCCGTGCTTGCGGTCCTCGTGAGCATATTTACACTCGGGTATTTCCTTATTATCCAGCGCAAGGTGTTCTTCGGGAAACTCAACGAGAAGTGGCGCAACATACGCGAAGCCCCCTTTGCCATGTCTTGTGCCGTCATTCTCCTGGCTGCCGCATGCCTTCTCAGCGGCATCTTTTTCCACTCCGTGACCAGCGGCATCGTGGAACCGGCGGCCCTGATCTTACTGGGAGGCAAATGAAATGCTGCTTTGGGTGCTTCTGGGATTGCTGGTTTTGCTCTCGATCGGATGCTGCATTTTCAAGGACCTTTTGTATGTTGCGGTATCCCTGGCAACCATGTCCGCAATTCTGGCGCTGGTGCTTTTCCGGTACGGCGCCAACATCGCCGGAGTCTTCGAACTGAGCGTCTGCGCGGGCCTGATCACGGTGCTCTTCATTTCGACGGTCAGCCTGACGAGGGATTCCGATAGGGCTGTCGAGGCACGGCTGCCGGTTTACTTCGTTCCTCTTTTTGTGCTGATCTTCATCGGCATTGTCTTCTTCATTATCCGCTGGCTGGCGCACTCCATGCCTGCTGCCATTGTCCCCCAGCCGTCAGGAACTTTCCAGAGAGTGTTCTGGGAAATCCGGAGTTCCGACATCTACGGTCAGATCGGTTTGATTGCGGCCGGCGTGTTCGGGATCCTCTCCCTTTTCCGCCTTACGGCAAAGGAAAAGAAACATGAATAACGAAATCCTCCTGCTGCTGAGCTGCGGCATCCTGCTTGTAATGGTCGGCGTTTACATGTTGATACTCTACCGCAATCTCTTGCGACTGATTATCGGCGTCGAGGTCGTGGCCAAGGGCGTCACGCTGGTATTTCTGTCGGCCGGGATCTACCGCCAGGACATCGGATTAATCCAGTCCCTGCTCGTCACATTTATTCTTGTGGAAACGGTGCTCGCAGCCGTCATCCTCTCGCTCTCGATACGGGCCCAGAAGATCTATGGCTCACTGGACATCAGGCACTTATCCAAACTGAAAGGATAAACCATGAATCTGTCGATACTATTGTCCCCGCCCCTGGCATTCCTGATCTGCCTGGCCCTATGTGCGGGAATCTACGGATTGGGCCGCCTTGTCGAGGAAAGGGGCGCCCCGGTACCCGGCAAGTACGAAACCTATGCATGTGGCGAAAACTTTCCCGCGGAAAAACTTCATTTCGGATACCGGAAGTTTTACATCGCGGCCATCTTTTTCACCATCATGCACGTGGCGGTCCTCACTATCGCCACGGTGCCTGGCGGCACCAGCGCGTATCGCGCATTCGTTTACCTGGTGGCAATTGCGGCCTCCATTTCCTGTCTTTTTGTCGAATTCGAATAGGAGCGTTGCGAACGCCTGCGGGACAGCCTGAGCAAGCGTCAGCGCAGAGAACACAGAGGCCATATGCTGGAAAATCTCAAGACTTGGGCCAGGGTTAAATCTCCCTGGATTTTGCATTTTAACTCTGGAGCGTGCAACGGCTGCGACATTGAAATTCTCGCGGCCCTGATGCCCCACTACGACCTGGAGCGGTTCGGAATCCTCCTGAAAGCCACGCCGCGGCACGCCGATGTTCTGGTCTGCAGCGGGCCGGTGACGAAACAGATTGCGAGGCGTCTGCGGCGCATTTACGACCAGATGCCGGAACCGAAGTTCGTCGTGGCGGTCGGCGCATGCGCCTGCAGTGGCGGGGCCTTTCGCGGATGCTATAATGTAATGGAGGGAATCGATCGAGTGATCCCGGTCTCCGCTTACATTCCCGGATGTCCCGTAAGACCTGAAGCGATCATCGATGGAGTCGCGAAACTGCTGGGCAGCCTGCAGAAGAAGACTGCGTAAAGGGGGAAATGACGATGACGGTAGATTTTGACGCCAGATTAAAGGAAGCATTCCCGGATTCACAGGTGACCCTCGGACCCAACGGCCGATTCTGGATTTCCCTGACTCCCGACGAGTTGATCCCGGCAGTCAATACGTTGCGCGACAAGCTGTCCATCATCCAGCTGGCGGTCATCGTCGGCGAGGATGTGCGCGATGCGTTCCTGGCAAATTATGTCTTTACGGGCCAAAGCCAGGTTGTGGTGCTCCAGGTCCGCATGGATCACGAAAAGCCTGAAGTGCCCTCGCTGGCCGCACGGGTTCCCGGAGCCATGGTCTACGAACGCGAACTCAAAGACCTTTTCGGCATCAATCCGCTCGGGCACCCGGATCTCAGGCGCCAGGCCGTGCCCGAAGATTGGCCGGAAGGCGTGTTTCCGCTGCGCAAAGACGTTCAGTTCAATCGCGAAGAAACGCCCGCAAAGGAGGCAAAATAAGATGGATGAATCAACTTTCCGCTTACCGATCGGCCCCCAGCACCCGTTCCTGAAGGAACCGGCAAAATTCGACTTCGACATCCACGGAGAGGAAATCGTCGGCGCCCGCATGAATATCGGCTACAATCACCGTGGCATCGAGAAAGCGTGCGAGGCACGAAATTACTACCAATGCATCTATCTCCTGGAGCGGGTTTGCGGGATCTGCTCCCACTCTCATACAACCGCATTCTCCCAGGCAGTCGAAGAGCTCATGAATCTTGAAGTGCCCAGACGCGGCCTGTATTTGCGCATGCTGGTCTGCGAACTGGAACGGCTGCACAGCCACCTGCTCTGGCTGGGCGTTGCGGCGCATGAAGTCGGCTTTGATTCGATGTTCATGCTGGTCTGGAGAGATCGCGAACTCGTCATGGATATTCTGGAGGAGATCAGCGGGAACCGGGTCAATTACGCCATCAATACCATTGGCGGCGTGCGGCGCGATCTGACAGACGTTCAGCGAAAAAAGATCCTGGATATGCTGGGCGCCCTTAAAAAGCGGCTGGATTACTACGCCCATATCGGGACAAACGAACCGAGTTTCGTGGGCCGGATCAAGGGCGTCGGCACGCTGCCGGCAAAACGGGCGGCCGAAATGTGCGTCGTGGGTCCGTTTGCCAGAGCCAGCGGGGTGGATGTCGATGTTCGACGGGACGACCCATACGCGGCCTACCGGGAAATCGACTTCAAGGTGGCCACGAGCGATTCCTGCGATATTCTCGGTCGCGTCATCGTGCGCGTTCTTGAGATGGTCGAAGCCTGCGGCATCATAGAACAGCTTCTGACAAACCTTCCCGATGGGGATATCGTCGCGGCCAAAGTGCCGCGCAAGGCACCGGCCGGAGTCGCCCTGAGCCGCTACGAGGCCCCGCGGGGGGAAGACGTGCATTTCGTTCGAGGCAACGGCACCGAAAAGCCTGAACGGGTCCGGGTACGCGCCCCCACGATGGCAAATCTCGAGGCGGCCACGGAATCGGTCGTCGGTTCGTTTGTGGCCGATATACCGATCGCGATTGCATCCATCGATCCCTGTTTCTCATGCACGGACCGTATGGCAATCGTGCTGCGCGACCGCAAAAACGGCACTCGGGTGACAACATGGGAGGAATTGCGCCGATACGGCATTGACTGGTACGGAAAGAACAAGGGGATCCGTTTCTGATCCTGGGGGGAGTAATGGAAGTCCTGAATCCAATATTGTATATCCTGGTGTTCCCAGGCTTTGCCTTTCAGTTCGTCTTCTCGACCTATCTGGAATGGCTGGACCGGAAGCTTTATGCACGCATGCAGAACCGGCGCGGCCCGCTTTACACAGGCTACAAGGGCATGCTTCAGCCCCTGGCCGATATCCTCAAGCTTTTCTTTAAGGAAGATATCGTACCGGCAAGTGCCGACAAATTCATGTTCAGCTTCATGCCTATCCTGGGGCTTGCGGCGGTGGTAACGGCGGGATTATACATCCCGGTCTGGATGTTTACGCCCCAGAACTCCTTCGAAGGCGATCTGATCGTCGTGCTCTACCTGCTCTCCATCCCGTCGCTGGTCCTGTTCCTTGCGGGCTGGTTCAGCGTCAGTCCGTACAGCCTGATTGGCGCCACTCGCGTCCTGACCCAGCTTTTCGCGTATGAGGTTCCGTTTTTCCTCGCCCTGCTGACTCCGGGAGTAATTGCCGGAAGCTGGCAGATCCAAAAGATAGCCGTGTTTCCCTGGACCAGCGGCGCCTGGTGGATCATCCCCATCCAGATCCTGGCTTTTATCGTCGCCCTGGTGACCTTGCAGGCCAAGCTCGAGCGCGTCCCGTTTGATATTCCCGAAGCCGAAACCGAAGTCGTCGGCGGTCCGCTCACCGAATACAGCGGAAAGAAGCTGGCCTTTTTCAGAATTCAGAAGGACATCCTGATGCTGGTCGGATCGGCCTTCATCGCCGCCCTTTTCCTCGGCGGATTTCCGGGCGGGATTTTGCTCGGCGGCCTGCAGCTGCTCATCAAAACAACCTTCATCGTTTTCCTGCTCAGCGTCATCCGCGCAGGATTCGCTCGAATCCGCATAGACCAGATGGTTTCTTTCAGCTGGAAATATCTGGCTCCTGTAAGTCTTGTCCAGTTATTGATTGTCCTAATTCTCAAAGGAAATGGAGTTTTTTAGTTATGACCGCAGGTGTATTTATCCCAGGGCTGCTGAGCAATTTAGCGGAGACTCCCGCGACCAGAGATTATCCGTATGCGAAGGCCGTGATTGCGGAAGGATTCCGCGGGACTCCGCGCATGCGGCCCGGCCTCTGCGTGGGGTGCAAGGCCTGCGTGCGGGACTGCACGTCCGACGCAATCGAGATCGTTCTCAAGCCCGGCGGCCCGTCGGATCCTCCGCCCGAAGAAGGCAAGAAACCGGCGAAGAAGTTCCAGATGATTCTCTATCTGGACCGTTGCGTTCATTGCGCCCGCTGCGCGGAGGTCTGCCCCAAAGATGCCATCTATCTCGACGAGGAGTTCGAAGTTGCGAATTTCACGCGTGAGGCTCTGCGGCTGGTGTTTGAATAAAATTCGAGATTTGAGATTTTGTGCATCGTAACACTCTCTGAAGTCCTGAAGGCTCGGCCGCTGCTGGTGCTGGGGATGGGAAATCCCTTGCGCGGGGACGACGCCATCGGACATCTGCTGGCGGAAAAGCTGGAATCCCTCAACATCGAGGGATTCCAGGCGCATGCGGTGGGAACGGCGGCGGAGAACGCAATGCGCTGGATTCGGGAAACCGCCGGCGGGACCGTTCTGCTGATGGACGCGGTTTGCGACGAAACTCTCGAAGAAGGGTCCTGGGCTTTCTATCCGTCCGAACGATTAGATTCCGTCTGCCACTCCACACATTCCATTCCGCTATCCATGCTGATAGCCTACTGGCAAAAAGAAGTCCCCGGCCTCCGGGTTCATTTCCTGGGCATCAGCATCCGCAGTAGCGAGGACATGGCCCCGCTTTCCCCTATACTTCGTAAGAGTCTTCAGTCTCTGACGTCGCTATTTATCTCACCTTGATCCTTAAGGTGGCGATGATGCCGATGATGCAGATGGGAATCATCCAGTACCCCGCCGCGGCCCATCCCTGGGCTACCTGAATCCGACTGAAGAGCGTCGGCCCGACATACATTCCTATGTTCTGTCCTACGGCCGCTACGGACATGCCTATGCCGATCAGATGAGGCTTTCTCGCCACCTCAGGGACGGCCGCCAGAAGAACAGGGGCAATGGGGCCGCCGACGAGCCCGAACACGAGCATATAGATCGGGATCGACCATCCGGTAACCGTAAAAGGCACCAAGAACGTCAAGGTCATCAGGATATAGGAAATAAGAACTACTATCTTGCGCTTCCCTATTCTGTCCGATATGCGCCCGCCGCCGGGCCCGGAGAAGATGGAAGCCAGCATGATGAATGCGGTCACAAAGGATGCGTTCATGAGAACGCCGTTGTCGAGGGTCAGAGAGTAACCGCGCACCGTTTCCAGAAATGCGGGGAGAAAGGAACACATGGCCATGACGACCAGGTTGTAGCACCCGAAAGCAATGCTTATCATCCAGAAGCTGCTGTTGGCCATTCCTTTCAGCAGGCTGATCGATTCTTCCCGCACCGCAGGCGCCGGCGCAGGGGTTTCACACATCTCATCTTTTCTGGGCAAACGGAAGAAAACGGCAAACAGGACAAAAGCTATTGCCGAGAAAATGGCCCCAGCCCACCACACGGAGCGCCAGCCGTAAGCCACGGCATGCGAGGGAGCGAGAACAAGCGTCACGATGTTTCCAATACCCACGCTGCTTGCCCAAAGGCCGGTGGCGAGGGCGCGCTTCTGGGGCGGGAACCACAAACTGATGGCCAATGGCGCCGCCACCATGATCAGCCCCATCCCAATCCCTTCGATGAACCGCCCGACAAACAGCATGCGTGATGTTTCGGCGATTGCGCCCAGGGCGGAACCGATTGCCACGGAAGCGACGGAAATCAGGCCGGTCATTTTTATTCCGATGCTCTTCAGGATATAGCCTGCCGGAATGGCGAGAACGAATCCCATTATCGAGAATATGGACATCAGATCGCCGGAGTCGCTCATGCTCAGGTTGAATGCCTTCTGCAAGATGGTCATCACGGGCGGCAATTTGAATAAGTTCAGCGGCGCGGCCAAAGTGGCCATATATAATGCAAACAATACCACCCACGCATATGCGGGCGTCTTTACCGGCGTTTTGGATGTCATATCGGCTTGCGAATTCATCAGACTCTCCTCTTCATAGCGAATGCATCTGCCAGGCATTCAGGATTTACTTCTCACTAAAAAGTGGATCGGGTATCGACGCTGATCATAGTCTCAAGACGGGATTTGCGGTAGCAAAATGTCACACAATGAAGCCGTTTTTGTTCACACGATCCGCTTCAAAATCATTCGCGTCTATTGCTTCTGCAATTCGTTCAGCACCGCGAGGACCAGCTTTCCCGTTTTTTCGAGGCTGCCCGGGCTTACTTTGTCGAGGGAGTCTTGTATCGTGTGATGATAGGAGTTTCCAGGACCGAAGTTGAGGTCGATGATGTCCACGCTGGGTATCCCGACATCGATAAAAGGCAGGTGATCGTCCTCTATCGCGGCCTGGTACGGAGACATGATGGACTTCAATCCGATTTTGTGAGCGGTATCCCGTACGAGGTCCATCAGCCGTTTCGTGGAGTTTGTATCGTATAAAATATCGAGGTCTTTATCCCCGATCATGTCGAGCAGTATAAGAGCGCGAATTCTGGGCACGATCCCTTCGGCCTGCCACCGCTTGGCCAGGTGCCGGCTTCCATAGGTGCTGTCAAAGGTGCTCCACTGGACGAAGGCCTCTTCCCCGTCCAAAAACACGAACCAGTAGCCGAGCGGATCCTTTCTTGAGGCAAGCACCCTGGCTAGCTCGATCAGAAGGCCCGTGCTGCTGCCGGCGTCGTTTGCGCCTACGAAATTTATGCCCTCCATCAGCTTGGTATCGTAATGAGACGCCAGCACGACGGTTCCCTGCTTCGCATCCAGCTTGCGCGCAATCAGGTTCTTCATCTGAATCGGGCCGTAGGGCGTTTCCGCCACAAAAGCGTCCGTCTCGACATCGTAACCGAAACTGTGCATCTGCTGCTCGATGTATTTCCTGCATTTCTGCAGCTCGGGCGATCCTGGAGGACGCGGGCCCAAAGCCACCTGCGCCCGGATATGCTCCATTGCCTTTTCGCCGCTCAGGTCCGTCGTATCAGAGGAAGCCCGCGGCTCGCAGGCACATAGAGTGAGAAGAACGATGACGGCTAATCCCAGAACAGAGCGCATGAATTCCCCCTGTCGAAGGAGGATACAGGATTCGGGATCGGAGAATCAACGACACAGTATGTGGATTTTTGATTTCCGATTGGCAATTCCAGATTCCAAATTCCAGATCGCCGATTCCAGATTTCCGAACCCGGAATATGGAGCTGGCGTCGGGACTCGGAAATCAAAAATTAGCCGCCGCTGCAATTGCGGCGGCTGTAAGGCTGTGGTAGTATCTTTTTCTTTTTGGCCATTCGCGGCTATTACTCCTGAAAGGAGAGCAGTTATGAGGGTTTTTGAAAGCGATTCTATCCGCAACATCTGCATCGTCGGCCACGGAGCGGCAGGCAAGACATCCCTAACGTCCGCAATATTATACGACTCCGGTGCGGTCAATCGGTTGGCGCGCGTCGAGGACGGGAATACGGTCACCGACTGGGAAGACGAGGAAGTGGAACGCAAGATCAGCATCAGCTGCTCTTTGGCCCACTGCGAATGGAACAAGAAAAAGATAAACATCATCGACACGCCGGGATATCGGCCCTTCCTCGCCGAAACGAAGCTTGCCGTAAGGGCAGCAGATGCGGCGCTTCTGGTTGTGGATGCCGTTGCCGGGATTGAAGTGCAGACGGAAAAGGTCTGGGAATTCTGTGACGAATATTCCCTGCCGCGGATGATCGTGATCAATAAGCTCGACCGCGACAATGCGAGCAGCGAACGAAGCCTCGCGTCGATTGAGGAATCCTTCGGCCGCGGCGCGGTGCCTCTCCAGATACCCGTGGGCGTTGAACGGGACTTCAACGGTGTTATCAGCGTCGTCAACAACAAAGCATATCGATATGCGCGCGACGGTTCGGGCAAATTTCAGGAAGAAGAAGTCCCGGCCGAGTACAAAGACGAACTGGCGAAAATGCGCGAAAAGCTGATCGAGATGGTTGCCGAAAGCAGCGACGCCCTCATGGAAAAGTTTTTCGCCGAGGGTACGCTGGAACAATCCGAACTTATCGAAGGACTTAAAGCCAGCGTCCTGCAGCGCAGCCTATTCCCCATCTTCTATTGCAGCTCGACGCTCAATATCGGAATCGCCCAGATTCTGGATTCGGTTTCGGATTTGCTCCCCTCTCCGGCAACTGTCGGAAAGGTCACGGGAACGGATCCAAAAACCAACCAGCCGGTGGAGCGTGCCATATCGAGCAAGGAACCGTATGCGGCATATGTTTTCAAGACTATAGCCGATCCGTTTGCGGGACGCATCAGTCTCATCAAACTTTATTCGGGGACGATGCGCTCCGACAGCACATACAACAACCAGAGCAAGGGCAAGAGCGAGAAGCTTGGTCCGCTGCAGGTCCCGCAGGGAAAAACCATGATTCCGATTGGCGAAGCCCACGCGGGAGATTTCTTTGCCGTAACGAAGCTCAAGGAGACCACGACCGGGGATACCCTTTGCGATCCTGCGCGTCCCGTCATTTTTTCGAGCGTCGCGATACCGGAACCATCCATCACTTTTGCGATTGAACCCAAGAGCCGCGGCGACGAAGACAAGATCAGCAACGCGCTTGCGCGCATCCTGGAAGAAGACGCGGCCATCAAATACCATCGCGATCCCCAAACAAAGCAGCTGCTGCTTTCGGGATCAGACCAACTTCACGTTGAGGTTACGGTTTCGAAGCTGCGAAAGCGCTATGGGGTCGAAGTAATATTGAAAACACCCAAGGTCCCGTACCGGGAAACAATCCGCGGGAAGGCGGATGTGCAGGGCCGGCACAAGAAGCAAACCGGCGGTCACGGACAGTTCGGGGATTGCTGGATCAAAATGGAGCCTTTGCAGCGGGGCGGCAGTTTCGAGTTCGTCGATGAAATTTTCGGCGGCGCCATCCCCCGCAATTTCATACCAGCCGTGGAAAAAGGAATCATAGAATCGGCCGCCAGGGGCTTTTTGGCAGGATATCCCGTCGTCGACTTTAAGGTAACCCTCTATGACGGCAGCTATCACCCCGTGGACTCGTCGGAAATGGCGTTCAAAATAGCGGGCAGCCTAGCCTTTAAAAAGGCAATGGAGGATGCGAACCCCGTCCTGCTCGAACCCATCATGAACGTGGAGATCTACGCTCCACAGGAATATGCCGGTGCCCTTACGGGCGACCTCACCAGCCGCCGCGGCAGACTCCAGGGCATGGACATGAAGAGGGACATACAGATCATCAAAGCCCAGGTCCCCATGGCGGAAATGGTTTCTTACTCGCCCGTATTGACATCCGTGACCGGAGGCAGAGGCAGCTACCACATGGAGTTTTCACACTACGACGAGGTGCCGTCGCACATCGCCCAGAAAGTAATTGAAGAGGCCAACAAAGAAAGGAAACAGGAGGAAGAATAGCTTTCGATGTATCCTAAAATCCTGGATTTTGATCCCATCGTAATACATACATATGGCCTGCTCCTTGCAGCGGCGTTCATTGCCGGCATCTGGGTAACCAGCCGCAATGCCAAAAGGGCCGGGATCAATCCGGATCTGGCGTGGAATCTTGGCCTCGTCGTTATTTTCTCGGCCCTGGTGGGAGCCAAAATCCTTCTTGTGCTGTCCGATTTCGAATATTACTCACAAAATGCTCGTGAGATCTTTTCTCTATCGACGCTCCGATCCACGGGAGTGTATTACGGCGGGCTGCTGCTGGCATTGGCCGCAGCGGCGTGGTATCTCGTCAAAAATCGGCTGCCGGCATGGCAAATGGCCGATCTCGCAGCCCCGGGAATCGCTCTGGGTCAGGCTATCGGCCGGCTGGGATGCCTCTCGGCAGGCTGCTGCTTCGGCAAGCCGACACATATGCCTTGGGGTATAACTTTCACCAGCAAATATGCATATAACAATGTCGGCGTCACGCTCAACACGCCGCTTCACCCTACACAAATCTACGAATCGCTGGCCGCATTCGCGCTTTTTCTGTTCCTGACATGGAGGCTCTCCAAAAAGCACATGACGGGACAGATAATATTGGAGTATCTGATCCTTTATGCCGTCCTGAGGTTCGCGATCGAATTTTTCAGGAATGACGAACGAGGTTTTGTTCTCTACGGGCTTCTTTCAACGTCGCAGTTCATCGCAATTCTGACTGTCCTTGGATCCGCCGTTGTCTTCTGTTTCCTGAAACGCCGGACCGGGGAAGCAGCTCGAAATTGAACGAACATATTGAAAGCTGGAATGTCGAGCCGGATGCGGTAAAAACCAGATTGGACCAGTTCCTGGTTTGCCGTATCCCCGGCGAAAGCCGTTCGCAAATCCAGAACTGGATTCGCAAAGGATACCTGCGGGTAAATGGCGAACAGGTCAAAGCCGGGTATCGGATCAAACCGGGTGACCGTATTGAGCTGAAAATTCAGCATTCCCTGCCGCAATACCCCTTCCCTGAAGATATCCCCCTGGACATCCTATACGAGGATTCGGATCTTGCAGTTGTCAACAAACCGGCAGGGCTTGTTTGCCACGCCGGAGCGGGCGTCCGTTCGGGAACACTCGTGAATGCCCTGCTGCATCACATGGGACCTCTGGAAACGGGCGATCCCTCCAGGCCGGGCATCGTTCATCGATTGGACAAACTGACCAGCGGCGTCATGCTGGTCGCCAAAAACAGGCAGGCGCACCGGTCACTCTCACAGCAATTTAAGAGCCGCCAGGTCAGAAAGGAATACACGGCACTGGTTCACGGATGCCCGTCTCCGGCGTTAGGAACGATCGACATGCCATTGGGCAGAGATCCCGCAAACCGCAAGAAGATGTCGGTCAGAGCTCGCCGGAAGCGAAACGCAATCACGCACTATTTCGTGGAGCGCCGGTTTGGCCCCGTTTCGCTGCTGGGTATAAGGATAGAAACGGGTCGAACACACCAGATACGGGTTCACCTGGCACAAAAGGGACATCCCATAGTCGGAGACTCCGTTTATGGGCCGAACCGGATGAAGAGTTTGCCTGCACCGCTGCATGGAGCGGCCAAGGAATTGCAGCGGCCTTTTCTCCATGCGCGTCTCCTGGAATTCCACCATCCGCGATCCGGTGAAGTCCTGTCGTTTCGTGCCCAGCTGCCTGCGGAACTGCAGCGATTTCTATCTGTCCTGGAAGGCTGATCCGCATTTCTGCCTCCCTCCGCGTCGACTCATTCCGCAGACGATTGCTGATGCCTTTTTGCGCTGGAATCCAGGATAGGAAAGGCTTTGGGTCCTGTAGATATCCGCTCGGGACCCGCCGGGATTCGCGATTCGATGCGCCGGGACAGGGCGGCTTGACTGGCTGTGACGCCAAAACTATAATCTGATTGGTTTTGTAAAAATCCACGAGCTTCGATAAAGGAAACAGATGCCCTCAAGAATCCATCGCCTTTGCCTGATCCTGATAGCGGTTTGCTTCTTTCTGACGGGAGTCTCACGACAAGATCTTTCCGGTCAAGACACAACCAAGGCGCCGCGCGCGGAGAGCCAGCTTCCGCCCAGAATTTCCGATCAAACGTATCGCGTCAGTGTCGACCTGGTAAACGTCCTTTGCTCTGTTTTCGACCGGGATACCAATTCCTTTGTGACAAACCTGACGCGCGACGATTTTGCCGTTTTTGAAGACGGGAAAAAACAGGACCTTAAAAACTTTGCCAAAGAAACAAACCTTCCGCTGACAATCGCTATGCTGATCGACACGAGCGACAGCGTGGCACCGAAACTAAGATTCATACAGGAAGCCGCAATCAGCTTTGTACAGAGCGTTATCCGGGAGAGGAACGACCGTGCTCTCCTGGTTGAATTTGATACGGGAGTTACTCTCCTGCAGGATTTTACCGGAGATCCCAATAAATTGGCCAGGGAGATAAGGAAACTGAAAGCAGCCGGGGGAACTGCGCTGTACGATGCGATCTACATGACTTGCGACGAAAAGATGATAAGGGAAACCGGCCGCAAGGCGATCGTTATCCTTTCGGATGGGGATGACGAATCGAGCGATGCCACCATCCAGCAGGCACTTGAGATGGCGTTGCGGGCCGAAACATCCATTTTCGTAATCAGTGTTACGAAGGGAGGATTTTTCGGCGTCGAGGGATCGCCGGAGGGTGATGCCGCAATGCGGGAAATTACGCGGGAAACGGGCGGAAAAGTGTTTTTCCCGTTCAAGCTTTCAGAACTCGAGGATTCCTTCCGGCAGATTAACCAGGAGTTGAGAAGTCAGTACAGCCTTGGATACTATTCCACAAACGGCTCCAGAGATGGTACTTATCGTAAGATAGAGGTGAAAATTTCAGAGAGGAATTTAAGGCCCAGTCATCGAAAAGGGTACTACGCACCCTCGAACTGATCTCAGCAGGCAATGCGCTGCGAGATCGGAGACCGGATTTTTTATCCCTATGCAACCAGGTTTTCCCGCATGGAGTCCAGCAGACCGCGAACAGCTTCAATCTGAACCGGATCGAACGCCTCACTTTCCAGAACGTCTTCCACAAGTCCCTCAGGGCTACCGTCGAAGTAACGCGTGATTACATCGTGCACCATATTCCTGGTTGCCTGCCGCCGGGACAGAAGCGGTCTGAACAGGAAAGCTCTGCCCGATCTCGTATGCGACAGGGCGCCCTTTTCCTCCAAAATACCCATCAGCGTTAGAATGGTCGTATAGGCAACCGCCTTGGTTTGCGACATGGTATCGCACACATCCTTTACGGTCGCCGCGCCAAGCCTCCAAATCACTTTCATGATTTGCAGTTCCTGCCGCGTTAGGATTATCGAGTTAACATCCCGCTTCATGCTTCCTCCAAACTTTCAAAATTTGATGCCTGCATGCTGCCCGGCCCTCTATACTCCGCACGGCCTTTAAACGTTTCTTGGAATAGAAAAAATTCTTTAAACAAACCTTGGGCTTCAATCAGACAAAAGCCGGAAGCATTTTCGTTTTCGTTTGATTAGACACTGTGCCGACGATTAAGGTTCAGATTATCTCGCTGATTCGCCACGAAAAGGGTAATTCGGGAAGACAAGTGCCGTCATTGGCGCCATTCCGTCAAACAATGCGGGAAACAGTTCTGTTTGTTGTAAAATCATTCCGTGAAAAGAACGATAGTTGCCCATTACCACGAAATCAATCTCAAGGGAAAAAACAGGGGATGGTTCGAAAACCACCTATACCAGAACGTCATATCCGTACTAAGAGACCTGACGCACGATTCCATTCAGCGTTTCGCCGGACGATTGATCATCGCCCTGCGCCCGGATTCCCCCCTGGATAAAATTACGGCCCGACTCAAAACGGTTTTTGGGCTCGCCAATTTTTCACCGGCATGGGAGACCCCCGCTGACTTTTCAGCGATCCAGGCAGGAATCGCCGAACTGATCCCTCCTGCCGGATTCGAATCGTTCAAGATAGACGCGCGGCGCGGAACAAAAGATTTCCCAATGGATTCACAGGAGCTGAACCGGCAGCTCGGCGCATTTGTTCAAGGCCTGACGAAGGCCGCGGTGCGCATGGAAAATCCCGAGGTGGTTTTCCACGTGGAAATCGTGAGCGGCCGCGCTTTTCTGTATCTGTCCAAAATCCAGGGCGCCGGCGGATTGCCTTCGGGGACCGGGGGAAAGGTTTTATGTCTCCTTTCCGGAGGCATTGACTCGCCAGTTGCCGCATTCAGAATGATGCGAAGGGGATGCCGCGTCCATTTTATTCATTTTCACAGCTTCCCACACACGACGGTTGAATCGCAGGAAAAAGTTCGGCGCATTATAAAAAACCTCTCCCGTTACCAGCTGGAATCCCAACTGCACCTGGTGCCTTTTGCGGATTTGCAGCGCGAAATCGTTGCCTATGCACCGCCTTCTCTACGCGTGGTGCTCTATAGACGATTTATGATGAGGATCGCGCAGGCTGTCGCACAAAAGGAAAAGGCGGCAGCCCTTGTAACCGGCGACAGTTTGGGTCAGGTAGCCAGCCAGACGCTGGAAAACATCCGGACAATTTCAGCGGCTGTCACTGTTCCCGTGTTCCGGCCACTGATCGGAGATGACAAAGAAGAAATCATGCGCGTAGCACGCGAAATCCAGACGTACGATATCAGCATTCTGGCCGACCAGGATTGCTGTTCTCTGTTCATCCCGAAGCATCCGGAAACAATGTGCAGCGTCGAGCAGGCGGAACGGGCGGAACAGGAGTTGGATGTTCCGCGCCTTGTCGGAGAGGCGATGGCTGGGATCTCGCGCGAAACAGTATTATTTGATTGCTTTATCAATTCGGGCCAAGGCGTCGGCGATGAGTGACATGGAACTCATGCGCAAGCTGCAGATAGTCGAGGGCGACATTACGCGTCAAAGCGTGGACGCGATAGTCAACGCGGCGAACAACAGCCTTCTTGGAGGTGGAGGAGTCGACGGAGCGATTCACCGGGCTGCCGGACCACGTTTGCTCGAAGAGTGCCGGAAACTCCACGGGTGCGCAACCGGATCAGCGAAAAAAACCCAGGGCTATCACCTACCGGCGAAATGGATCATTCATACAGTGGGACCCGTCTGGCGCGGAGGAAGCCATGATGAGGATCGCCTCCTGGGCGATTGTTATCGAAACTGCCTCAGGTTGGCAGAGGAAAGTGGCCTGAAATCAATCGCTTTTCCCGCCATCAGCACGGGAGTGTACGGATTTCCGGTCGAAAGGGCCTCGCGGATAGCCCTTGCTGAGATAAAAAAACATCTCAACAAAAGCCCATTGCCCGAAAAGGCTATCATCGTCTGCTTCGATCCCCACACCTACCAAATCTACTGCAACCTAGTATAAATATAACAACATCAATACCTTGTCTTGACCCAGCCCCACGCCGAAACCGATAAAAGCCCTGAAATCCTGGTCCTGGAAATCCTGGACACCCACAATAAAATCCTGGACACCCACAAAGAAGGTGGAATTCTGGACACCCATTTTCTGGGAATCCTGGGGTGGAATTCAGGAGGAATTCAGGACACCCA